>Ga0209633_10001590_pt1 | contig 23052 bp, 19 predicted proteins | sample Cruoilmetagenom1_FD_187290 | JGI IMG/M metagenome (GOLD analysis project Ga0209633, IMG submission 187290) | Oil polluted marine microbial communities from Coal Oil Point, Santa Barbara, California, USA - Sample 1 (SPAdes) (version 2) | ecosystem: Environmental > Aquatic > Marine > Oil seeps ...
CCTCCTAGCTGAAACAATTTATCAAGAACAACAGTACTTGTACCCTTTAAAACCTGATTCATATCGTTGGCCAGCACATCTAATTCGAGAACACTTTCTTTTAATAAAACAGTTTCAGCCATAGGACGATAAATCAATGCTCCTGCCCCTTTTGATCCAACATAAGCCAATCTGTCCAGCGGACCAATCTGATGAAGGGAAATACCTTCAGAAGATAATTTTCTATCCAATAATAATCGTCCCCATCCATCTGGTAAGGAATCATTAAAAACGCCAAATAAACCATCAAACGGATGGAGCTTTGCAGATAAAATCTTCTCAGACAAAGCCATTTTGAAGGGTGATATTTCAATTCCAGTATCAATAAATTCCTTAAAATATTTAAAGTAAATTTTATTTTCCGCTTGAATCAATTCCCCCAGATCTCTTTCACGATCTTCTAAGTTTATAGATACAATTAATTTATTTACCTTATTCACTTCCTTTTTATTTTATCTGAAAATAATTTTTCTATTTCTTTTAAATCTTCTTCCGGCTCTAAAAATCTTTCAAATTCTTCCAATCTTCCAAGTACATGTAATAATTTTAAGAAAGATTCTAATGATATCTTTCCTGTAGATTCAAATCGTTTGATACTTCCCAAAGAGACCCCTGAGCGATCAGCTAATTCAGACTGAGATAATTTTGCCATTTTTCTTAGATGGCGATGTTTTAAAGCAATTTCTTTTTGCACCTGGAAAGGTGACTTACTTAAACTGTATTTGTTCATAATGGCTAATATACTATCCAAATATACAATAAAAACATCATTATAGCTAATATAATAGCTACTATATTATAAAATACAAAGGGTAATTTGAAAAGATTTTAGATACTCTAATTTCAGTATTCACATTGTTATTAATAACCAGTTTAGTGGTTATCTGTGATCAAACTTGACTATTCCCTTGTTTTCTATAGATATGCAGCCATTATTCTGGTTATTACCTGTCATTTTAGATAAAATCAAAATATAAGATTATTCTCTTACAAAAATTAAAGAGTCATTATGATACAATTTTTGACTCAAAAGTTACTGACAGTAAGGGATTATTAGAACCGAATACCTAAGAATATAAATACAATAATGACTTTACACTGTAGTTGGCATACATTTGAACTCATGATTTATAAGTATCTTAATTGAATATGTTTTAGTATCTTTGCGAGCAAGGCTAATATTAACACGTCTTACTAGGCTAATATTAGCACATCGTGCTGGGCTAATTATCACACAGAAATAAATCTACAGTTAAACAGCAAATTATAATTATTAATATGTCAACACCAGGAGAAAAACTTGCAACATCCCTTCAAATTCTTCGTGAAATTCAAGAAGAGCAAAAAATTATAGCAATAAAAACCTCTGAAATAAACAGAACACATCGAGAACGTCTTACTAAAAACGGATTTTTAAAAGAAGTTGCTAAAGGTTGGTACATAGCAGCAAATCCTAATGAGAATTTAGGAGATAGTACATCTTGGTATACATCATACTGGCAATTTTGTTCAAGGTATTTAAAAGATAAATATGATGGTGGATATTGTATTTCTGCTGAACAATCAATCTTAATACATTCTGGTAATAATACGGTTCCAAGCCAACTAATCATTCGTAGTCCTAAAGCACCAAATAAAAACATACCTCTTTTATATAATACATCATTATTTGAAATGAAATCTCCATTACCAAATATAGCGGAGATAATAGAAGTAGAAGGCATAAGAATATTAACTCTTACATCTGCTTTAATTAATTGCTCGCCTAGAATGTTTGAAAAAAACTCGACTGATATGAGAGCTGTATTAGCATTAATTCCAGACTCATCTGAAATCCTAGCTCAACTAATAGATGGTTCTCATTCGGTAATTGCTGGTAGATTAGCTGGAGCATTCCGAAATATTGGTCAAACTCGAATAGCAGATGAAATTATTTCCACAATGAAAATGGCAGATTATGATATTCGCGAAGTGGATCCTTTTGAAAATAAATTATCAGTTAAACTATCATTTAGAGAAAAGTCCCCATATGCGAATAGAATAAAAATGATGTGGGAAGAATACAGAAAAGTAGTAATCAAACATTTTCCAGATGGTCCAGGACTTGCTGAAAATCATGAAGAGTATTTAAACTCTGTGGACCAAATATATTTAACTGATGCATACCACTCCTTATCAATTGAGAGGTATACTGTATCGGTAGAACTAATTAAAAAAGTTAGAAGTGGAGATTGGAATCTAGAAGAAAATGAAGAGGATAGAAATCAAAGAGATGCAATGGCAGCAAGAGGGTATTGGCAAGCCACTCAATCCGTAAAAAGTAGTATTGAAAAAATCCTAGGTGGCACGAATTCAGGGATCATTGCAGACCAGGACCATACAAAATGGTACCAAGAATTATTTACTCCTAGTGTAACCGTAGGAATTTTAAAGGCCTCTGATTTGGCCGGATATAGAACAAATCAAGTTTATATTTCAAAATCACAACACGTCCCTCTAAATAAAAATGCAGTAAGAGATGCAATGCCAATTCTTTTCGAATTACTGGAGAAAGAAAGTAATCCAGGAGTACGAGCAGTACTTGGACATTTTATTTTCGTTTATATTCATCCTTATATGGATGGCAACGGAAGAATGGCCAGATTTTTAATGAATCTTATGCTTGCATCCGGAGGATACCCTTGGACAGTAATTCCCGTAGAAGAATGTATCATATATATGAATTCATTAGAAAAGGCAAGTGTTGAAGGTGACATTGAACCATTCACTATTTTTATTTCGAATTTAGTTAAAGAGAGTCTAAAAGGAACTCCAATTGCAAAATTGGAAAATTAACAAATATTCAATTACACGATAGTATAAAATTAAATTGACATTAGAACCAGAAAAGCCGAGGTCTTAATAACCTCGGGTTTTAATTTTTAACCTTTTTTAATAAGCCTAAAGGAGATATTTTGGTCAAAAAGTAATTTCATGAAGCATACAAATGTCTTTGTTCTTTTTTAGCTGCAAATGATAAACAAGCATTTATTTGTTCAACCGAAAGTTCAGGATAATCAGCTAATATTTCTTTGCGAGACATTCCATTAGAGAGCCAGGATAAAACATCGTATACCGAAATTCTTGTACCTTTAATGATGGGCCTACCAAATCTCTTCTTGACATCAATTTCAATATATTTACTAAATTTTACCATAATGCTTGCCTACAAACGTAGCTGTTTTTTTTATTAGTGAAACTCAATTTTGATAAGTTTTAATGTGAACTTAGAAATATTTTAGAGTTTATTTTGATTATTACAAATAAAAAAAATACAATATTAATGGTCATCTACTCATTTTAAGATTTTGAAAATTAGATTCCAATTGACAGTATCCCAAAAAATCACCGGGTGAATCTAACCTGTATGGAAAGATTCACCCGATGATAATCAATTACTGTAAACTGCCACTGCAAACTGTTACTTTCCTTTCTTCCGACTTCTTACTTCTTACTTCTTAAGTATAGATTGCCACAGATTTGTGAAAAACAAATCCTCGCAAAGACGTTGTAAAATTAACTTCGGACTTCTAACTTCTTCACTTCCCATGCCACAATAGCTATATCGCAAAGTATCGCTGAGATTTCGCTAAGAATTTCACTACGCTTCGGTCGAAATGACAATAGCCCAAAAAATCACCGGGTGAATCTAACCTGTATGGAAAGATTCACCCGGTGATAATTAATTTCTGCAAACTGCTACTGCAAACTGTTACTTTCCTTTCTTCCGACTTCTTACTTCACACCAAAGAGATTGCCACAGATTTGTGAAAAACAAATCCTCGCAAAGACGTTGTAAAATTAACTTCGCACTTCGGACTTCTGACTTCTTTACTTCCCTTTCCACCAAGGTTTTTTTACTTCTTTTTCACTATATCCGTAGCCATAACCGTAACCATAACCATAACCTTTTTTCTCATAATCGGTATCATTGACCAAAATGGCCATATTGGGTAAACGTTTGTTCTCAAACATCATTTGAGGGATCTTTAACATACGCTTATCTAAATAATTTGCTCTTATCACATAAATAAACAGATCGGCAAAATGACCCAATAATAAGGTATCTGTTACAATATTAACCGGTGCTGTATCTACCACTACATAATCATAATTTGCTTTTCCATAGGCTAGCACTTGATCAAATCTGCCATTGGTTAAAAGTTCTGATGGGTTAGGAGGTATCACACCCGATTGTATAATATCTAGATTGGTAGCCTTATCATGATTAATCACATCCTCAACCTTTAGATCGGTGTCGGTTAAATAATGGGTCAAACCATCTTTTACTTCCATATCCAAATATTTTCCAATTTTTGGTTTTCTTACATCCCCACCAATTAACAATACTTTTTTATTTAGCAAGGTTAAAGAGGATGCTAAATTGATGGCAACAAAGGTTTTTCCTTCACTACCTACGGTTGAAGTAATAAAAATGGTTTTTGAAGCTTCTTTTACACCCGGAAGCAGAAAATTAACATTGGTGCGCAACAGCCTGAACGATTCTGCCACATTACTGGTATCCTTTTGAGAGATCACAATTTTCTTTTCAGATCCTGCATTGGGTATATCACCTAATATTGGCGCTTTTACAACGGCTTCTATATCTTCTACCGTATGAATATTATTATCTAAAAAATAGCGGATAGAAATAATAATAAAGGTAATGATAAAACCTAATAAGGCTGCAATGATATAAATGAGTTTTCTTTTTGGGGATACAGGAAGTTCGCTTCCATCTGCCTGGTCAATCAATTTGGCAGTGGGTGCTGTAACCGCTAGTGTAATGGCATTTTCTTCTCTTTTTTGTAACAAATACAAATACAAGGTTTCAATAATTTGTTGCCTACGCTTGATATCTTGAAACTCTCTTTCTTGTTTGGGTGCTTTTGCTCTTTTACTATCTAAACGTTTTTCCTGTAATTTTGCTTCATTCAAAGAAATGGCCAATGATTTTCTTAAATTTACAAGACTTCGATCAATACTAATACGCAAATTAGCAATTTGTGCTTCTAAATTAATAACGGTAGGGTTTCTTTTGCTAGATCCCATTAAGATTCTGTTCTTTTCCAGCAATAGTTTGTTATAATTAGCTGTACTCTGACTGGTCATTTCATCTTTTAAACCCAGATTTGCAGGAATCAAATCATTTTTGTTGGTTTTCATATACGCACTAACATAATCAATCAATTTGATCTGTCCCGTTAGGTCAATAATTCTATTTTGCATTTCAGAACCAGATTCCAGTACCAAACTGGCTTCATAACCAATGTCGGTTAATTTATTTTCTGTTTTATAGGTTTCCACTCCCAGATCCACACTGGTGAGTTCTGTTGAAATATCTTTAATTCTATTGTTGATAAAATCATCTGTATTTTTTGCAATTTGTTGCTTATCATCTACTGCATCTCTATTGTATTGCGCCACAAGATTATTTAAAATATCCTTGGCTTTTTGTGATCTAGGATCTTTTAAACTCAATACCAAAACACTTGATTTTTTACTTTTAGCAGCAATATTAATTCGCTCTAAATAGTTATTTGCTACAGCTTTTAAAGGGTTTATTTGAATTAACAACTCATCACCAGTCTCAATTTTTCTAATATTGCTAGGTGTGATGATCATATCCCCAAGATGAGAAGAAATTTTTTCACCAAAAGTTCCATGTATAGTGCGATCATCTTGCTTATTTCCTAAAATAAACTCCGTATCAGATTGCGCTGTTATAGTAAATGTAGTATCTATTGCATAAAATAATGAGTCCTTTGCCAGAAAATTAAATTTAAATGGAATATCTTTTTTATATATTTCTTGTGCTCTAACCTTTGCCACCCCATAATAGGTAATATTAATACCAAGATCTTTTATAACCCTTTGCATTAAGGTACGTGATTTTAATACATCTATTTCGGTATCCAGTGAGGTTTTTGAATCACCCAAAATCCCAAGATCTGCAAAGGCTGCCAACTCTGAGTTCATTCCGCCACCATTGTCTTTATCATCAATTAAAATAGAAGCATTAACTTCATATTGGTTTGGGGTATAGCGCAAGTACAAATAAGATACCAATAGCGCCAGGAGCATACCTAACACAAACCATTTCCAGTGATAAGAAAATTTTTCATAAACATCTCTCAGGTCTATTTCATCATCATCTTCCTTATTGTCTATATAAACAGTTTTATATTTATTTTCTTCTTGCATGTTCATGATTGTTAATTTGCGAAATTAAAGTTTAAAGTTTAAAGTAAAAAGCATGTCCTCACAAAAGTGGGGTAAAAAGTAAATAGTTTATTTATATTCCAGTCATTTCGACTGGAGTGTAACGGTACCGATAGCTATCCGGTAGGAGGAATCTGTTTATTGTGTTATGTGTAACGATCATATCCTTTACTCAGGGTTTCACTTTAAATGGTTAGTAATTTTAGTGAAGCCCTGAGTTTTGGTTAATCCGTGTAATATCATGAGGCGACCCTTCGGCTGCGCCCACCTACAGCGAGGCAAGCTCAGGATGACTTGCTGTTTCAAACCATTGACAGATCCCGCTGAAAAAGAGGGATTATCTCGATAACTATCGGGACGACTAGTCATTCTGTTTGAATACATTATGGATCCCGCTGAAAAAGCGGGATTAGTTCGACTTACTATTTTGACTTTACTGCCTTTTGCAGTTGGTCAAAACAGAGTCTCACTAAAAAAACATTCTAAAAATACCGGCAAGTGAATTGTTTGATTTTAAACCTTTATACTGATCCAAATTCTTTTTGGAGACAAAAAAGTTCCTGATCTTGATCTTATGTTTTAAGGCAGAATAATTAGTATTAAAATGGAATACGATCAAAATAGTAAATAAAGAAACAAGAACGAACACAATGAACAAACCAGTAGTTGAAAGGATCTTACTTAAAGCAAAAAATAATAGAATTACAAATACATGATAGAAACTAATAATGGTACTTGCTTTAAAATGAGAGATCCCTAGATCAATTATAATATGGTGTATATGGTTTCTGTCTGGCGAAAATGCACCCTTTTTATTGATCAATCGAATAATCACTACTCTAATAGTATCCATAAAAAGGATAAATAAAATAACCAGGCTTAATAAAAATATATTACTTGGTTTGATATGTAAGGATAAAAGTTGAGAATTATCTAATGCTAAAAAACGTAAAATCATTATTCCTATTAACAAACCTACGATCATAGAACCTGTATCCCCCATAAAGATCTTATTTTTTGATGATAGATTATACCGTAAAAAAGCAAGTAAAAATCCTACCACTAATATGGCAAGTAAACTATAATAATACAGTTGCAAACTATAGAAAATAAAAGTAAAGACTGTAAATATTATAATCCCTATCATCGCTGCCAATCCATCAATTCCATCAATTAAATTATAGGCATTGATAATACTGAGAACAATAAAATAACTAAACACAATACTAAAGCCTAAAGGAATATCTGTTAAGCCAATAAAACCATAAAAATTTGGAGGTAACATATCGGGATTCAGTAAAATAAAAGTAATAGCAACCATTTGCGCCAAAATTTTTGTACTAGGTGCCAGTATCATCAGATCATCCTTCAATCCCACAAAGAATAAAATGGTTAAAGAGGGGATAATATTAAAACTCACTAAAGAAGTATCATAGCTTTTTAAAAAAAACAAACACAACATGATAACAATAAAAAAAACAAAACCTCCTAAAGTCGGTGTTTTTAAGTTATGTGAACTACGTTTGCCAGGATCATCCATTAAATTCTTTACATGAATAATATTGATCAGTTTAGGAACCATCCAGTAGGTCATCATAAAAGATATAAGCATCACAAAAAAAGTGTAAGCTTTAACAGGTATATTTTGAAATAGTAACTCCATTTATTTTATCGCTTTATTTGTGGGAAAATAAAGACGTTGGGGGTTCATTATACTAACAAAAATAAAGACTTATATACTGTCGCGCAATACCCTGTGAGGGTATATTCAGTAAATATTATTTATCAATTTAACAGTATTTATATACCTATTTTCTCCTTAAAAATAGCCCATAAAAAAAGTGGGGAGGAAAACTAACAATAATTAATTTAGCATTTTTTTTCTTAAACTACTTGTATAAAAAAATTTAACAATAGAATTAGGAAGTAGACGGAAAGCAAGCCTTAATATAGGATATATCAATTTCAAGTTGTATCCATATAAATTAATAATTCCATTCCAATATATTTTAAACTCATTAATTGATTTCTGCCTTGATCTACGTGTATAAAAATCATCGGAAACACGAACATAATAGATAATATCTTTAATATTTGCGATTTTATAATTAAGCGATAATATGTTAAACCATAAGGCAATATCCTGACTTGTCCTATATCTCTCCGAATATTTAATCCCATCATCAAAAATAGATCTCCTAAACATAACCGTTGCATGAGCTAAAGGACTTGCTTTCACTATATATTGCCTTGCTTCTATATTAGAGGCAGGATATTTACGAATGTTTAATTTTGGATTGTGGTCATTAAATTCTTGTATTGACCCACCAACAACATGAATATCTTTATTATTATTTAAGAATTCAAATTGTTTTATAAATCGATCTGGAGAAGTAATATCATCTGTATCCATTCTTGCTATAAAATCACATGTACAATGCTTTAAACCAACATTAAGAGCCTTAGTTAAACCTTTATTGTTTTTTAATTTTATTATTTTAAGAACCTCACCGAGTTTATTCTTCCAATAAGAAATTTCTTTGTATAATTCATTAGTGAGTTTCCCATCTTCGACTAGTATTATCTCATTTGGTTTTAACGTTTGTTTATCCCAAATACTATTCATAGCTTCGTGGAAGTATTCTGGTTTTTCTTTGTGATAAACAGACATCAATACAGATATACTCATGAATCAATATTTATTTTGTATAATTTTCTTTTTCCTTCATGCACTGAATCAATAAAGATCTTTTTACCATCACAATTCCATTTTGGATGTAAATCACATCTTGTTTCATTAAAATATTTTAAAGATTCATAGAATTCCCCAATCTCTCTGACTTCATTGGTTACAATATTGTAAATGTATAAGTGTTTTAATCGCGAACGGTTAGGATAAGAATCAAAAATCATATGATTTTTAAATACACTTGGATGACCATCATTATAATTTAAAAGTTTTTCTGATAATAAATCAATCATATTATTCCTAATATTAATTCTATAAAAGCTATCACCATGACTTTTCTGTCTTAAAAAACCAATAATTTCATTATTACCATTCCAACAACAATGACTTACCATACCTTCATCAGAAATTAATTTTAGGTTCTGACCTTTTTGATCGCATACAAAAAGTCTATCAAATCTTTTACCTCCACTAATAAGCCAACGATGCATAAAAATAAATTCATCACCATTAGGACTGATCATAATATGATTTAACTTATGTTTTGCACCCGTCATCGTCTTTACAGGTGAGAAATTAATTACATCTTGTATTGACAAAATCATCTTTGATGTATTTATTTTAAGATTTATTTTAAAAATTCCATCATCAAGATTATTTTCATAATTTATTTCTTTATCAATATTACGATAGCCATAATCTGGTCTTAATTGATTAAGTCTTATAAAGTTTAAACTGAGAGCATATTCATCTTTAAAACAATCATAAATTGGGTAATTGATTATTTGTTTTTCTTTTTGAATAACTGCATCAATTACTTTAGATTTATAGGTGTTACTCTTTTTATCAAAAAAATTATAAATAAATTCATTTTTTGAAATCCATTGTAATTTTGTGCCTTGTTGCCAATTATATGCATGACTCTTACCAACTACTGATTCTGTTCCAGTATGATTACCCTTTAAAATAATTTCTATTTCGTATTTTGAATTAGGTTTTTTTAAGGTCGACAATGATGTTCTTTGGAAAATTATATATCTTCCTTCAATATTTTCAGGAGATTTATCATAATAACCAAAAAATGTTTCTTGTGAAGATGTGCTAACTTCAATTAGTGAATAATTCACCTTATGATTATAGTTTTTTTTATATAAATAATAATTAATAAATTGGTATATTCTTTTAATAGTATTCTTAACACCAGGGAAATAAGAAAGAAATCTTGCCAATACTCGTTCTAGCCGATTAAAATTGCTCATATTAAGTCAATGAATTATTTCGTTAAAAATTTATAATAAAATCGTTTTATCAGCATGGGTATTTTATAAAAATCAAAATAAGACATTTCATGTTTTATAGTAATTTCTTTTTTTGGTTTTGAAATATCCATATTATCACATATTTGAGTGAGCATAGGAAATATATTATGCTCATTCAAAACCTTTTGTTTAGCATCTAAAATATCATCAAAGCGATTTTCATATATTTTATTATGAATCCCTGATTTAATAATTTCAATTGATTTATTTATATCATAAATATCTATAATTTCATAACTATTTTCAGAAAAATATTTTTCTAAATTCTTACAACCATGATAAAAAGGGAATGATTCAGATAAAAAACTATCTGCTAGTTTTTCTGTCCAATAATCAGGATATGAAGAATTTTCAATAACAATATGATATTTATAATCCTTTAATGTATCCCATTTATCTTCAAAACCATTTATACCTTTACCAAATACATCTAAAGAGTCACCAAAATGATCTTTCAGTTGCTGTACGAATTTTATTCTGTCTTTGTGCCCCTTAGTAAATCCTTTATTACTAGAAATTACAGAAATAAGTTTTGTTTTTTTAATTGGTTTTATATTATTAAAATCATTAAAATTCAAACCAAATTCTATATCACCATTTTCTTTCATTTTTCTACCAACCCACCATGGTTGAGAAGGATGTAAATGAGTTATATTTGAATGTTGGATATCCCTTCTTGAAGTAATAACTTTTGCAAACTTATTTATGAAAGACTGCGAATAGTGATAGATTGGTTCAGGTTCACCTGAAAGGAATATAAAATTTTCTGGTCCTACTTTACATGTATCTACTTGTTTTTGACCTTTACTGTATATCACCCAAAAATCACACTCATTAACTTCTTCATTAATAATAAACTTATAATCTCCCCAAACACCATCATTATTGGGTGTTTGACGTAGTAACCCTTCTTTAGGGCTATTAATTGAAAGTTTTATTTTTTTCATATATGCATATCATATTAAGATCCTAAGTTAGAATAAATAGACCCCAGTTTCTTTGTAATAACGCCTATGTCAAATGATTTTTTCGCTAATGTATAACCATTCTCAACCAATTTATTCTTTAGTTCGTTGTCCTTAATTAATCGTTCAATAGAATCGGCTAATCCTTCTATGTCTCCTGGTTTAAAGAATAAACATGTTTCTCCATCTTCTAGAAAATCAGGTATTCCACCGACTGGAGTTGTTATCACAGCACATTTGTTGCTTAATGCATCTATTATTGAAATTGGGAAACCTTCTCCATAGCTTGGCAAAATAAATATTTGAGATTTTTTAAATACTTCTATTATCTCTTTTGATCCCAGCCATCCAACTGTTTTTACATTTTTTAATTTAAATTTTTTAATCAATCCTTCAGCTTTGTTAATTTCACCACTACCAGCTAGAATTACCCTATAATGATTTAATGATTTAATAAGTGCAAGTGAGTTTATCAGGTCATGGTAACCTTTCTTTTCTTCCACTCTACCCGCAAATAAAATGATTTTTTCTTTATTTACATCATCAGAATAAAAACCTTGTGATGGGTTATTCAGTATAATATACTCTCTATTGGCTATTTTGTTTTTTAAGGCCTCAACGAAAACAGGAGATAATACAATAACCACATCTGATTTCTTTACCATTGTTTTAAAAGACCAATTAATAATATTTGTGAAGTTCAGAATTGGAGTATGGAGATGACTTACTATTTTTAATCGAAAAAATTTGCTAATTACAAAGAATATAATCTTTCTATTTGATGATGATCCTCCTGAAAAATGAAGATGAACAACTTTTGCTTTTCTAGCTTTTTTTATAAGAACAAAAATTGATTTTATTACGATTATTAGTTTCCTGAATTTGCTTCCATCACAGTGACTCTCTATCCAAAATATATCTTGTTGATCCCAAAAGAGTTTATAATTTTTATAATACTCTATTACTTTTACAATCCCCCCATTTGCCTTTAATCCAGGTCCAACCATCAAAATTTTACTCATTCTCCCTACTTTAATTTATATAATTATTTAATTCATTCAAAGTCATTCGTTCATCCTCATTATACAATTCTTTTTCATGATTAATAATACCTTCAACTGAAAATCTGTACTTCAAAACCTTAGCTGGCACCCCTCCAATAATGGAATATGGGGGAACATCTTTAATTACTAATGAGCATGCTGCTATGACAGTTCCCCTTCCAATAGTGACCCCTTTTAATATTGTGACATTTGCTCCCACCCATACATCATCTTCAATAATTACAGGTTGATCATTCTCTTTTTCTTTATTATGACTATCTATAATAAATTTACCAATTTCATCAATACGATGATCTCCTGTTATTATAGTTGGTGAAGGGCCAAATGTTACTTTGTTTCCAATAACTAATGGCGCAATTGTACAAAATATTGTTGAATTTTTTGGAATGCTTACATCATTTCCAATATATATATTCTTTACTCCTTTAATTATAGAACTATACGGTCTTAATCTTACATTGCTTCCACAATGTCCAAGACTTTTTTTATAAAAATAAGACAGAAATCTTTCAGGAATGCCCAACCATATCTGATGTAATTTAATTATTATTTGTGGTAACATTATTAATTCATTATTTAATTATTGATTTTAAAGTTACACAAGGATTTCCTGCAGCAATTGAATTGGGAGGAATATTTTTAGTAACAACACTATTAGCTCCAATTAAACTATTTTTCCCAATCCTAACCCCTTTTAAAACAACTGAATTAATACCTAGCCATACATTATCTTCAATAATCACAGGTTTATCCTCTCCAGATCTAAAATCATCTGGATGCCAATCTGAATCAGTAATTAACACATTAGCTCCAAACTTAATATTATTTCCAATTGTAACTTTTTTAAAGGCTGAAATTGTGGTTCCACTAAAACCACAATTATTACCAATTTTTAATATTGCCTCTCTACTTTGTGTGCTTATAATACATTTTCGGTTAACACCGATAAGATTAACATTCTTTGCAGAGTTGAATACACAGTTATCACCAATTATTATTTGACTTTTAGGATACCTACTAATAATACTCCAACCTATAAATTTGTTATTTTTTCCAAATTTCACATTAATACAGATAAGATGTATTTTTTTTAACAACGACCAAAAAATGAATCGAATTATTATAAAAAAATACCTAATGCTAAAGGCAATTGTTCCAATAGAATCATATTTAAGATCATTTGAAATTACTTTTAGTGGTGATTTATTATTAAAATATCTTCCCATTTGATTAAATACTTAATTGTGAAACCTTAGAATAGATTGATTGAAGTCCCAAAAGAAATTATACAGAATGCTGCTATTTTCAGATGCCACATAGATTCTTATAAGGAAAATTACAATAAACAATAAAATGATTATAAGAGCAACTATAAGGTTCCTTTTTGTTTTATTAACTTTTATTAAATAGTACAAAAAATATGAAAAAATAACAAAGCGAAATAATGAGAAATACAAGACAACACGCATTATTCCATGAAGTTTAAAAAACATATACTCTAAAATTATAGAACAAAAATAAAGTATATATATAATATATACTTTATTTGAGCCCCATGATAGAAATTTGGCACTATACAAAACTAGAATAACATTTAGCAATAATTCCAAGACCCTTGATGGCCCCCATTTAATTAAATTTTCCTCAATATCAAATTGAGTTCTTGAAAGAGTGTTACTAATTAAGTTGTCCAAAGAATCAAACCCTAAAGATATAACCATATCAATATTTAATAAAAGGTCATTCAATAAATTTGAAGTACCAACGAGTATAGAAAGTGCTATTACTAAAAGCTGTAATTTTGCGTTAAAGAAAGATCTTTTTGATTGGGGATCAATTAAGTATAATGGTAAAAGGATTAATGCAGAAATATGAATTAATGAAGCAGCTAGAATAATAAAAGTATACCAAATAAATTTTCTATTTACTAAATAATTAATTGAATATAAAAAAAGACTAAATGCAATACCTTGTCTAATTCCATTCATGAAAAAAAAATATTGGAGGGATAAAATGAGTAAAACACCAATATATGGCAATACATACTTTTCCTTTTTAAAAGAAAGATAAATAAAGATTACTTGTAACATAGCCAAGAAAGAAAAATAGATAGCAAAGTGGAACTGATTTTCTGCAAAGAATGATGAAATCCAATAAAACCCAAGCTCAAAATCGTCGTCATAATTTTTGCCCAATAGCATTAAATATTCATACTCTTTAAGATAATTTAAATGGTCAACACCAACATTATATCGAACCCCTGAAAAAAAGGTAAATATTATAATAGGTATTAATAATTTCAATGATATAATTCTTAATGGGTTTGAAGAATGAGATTGTTTAACCAATGTTACCCTACTGCCAAAATACGTTGTAATAATCATAAACCCGTAAACTAATAAACTTTGTGTCATAGTTAATTTTGTTAATCAGCAGTTTTATTTGAAAGAAGAGGGATAAGTCTCGTTTTAATTATATTGATCCACCTATAATTTATTAGTGATTGACGAATTAAAGAACTGTCCATTATTTTTCGATTTTCATAACAAAAATGAAGAGAATTTGCAAAACTTAAAGCTGAATCCTTAATTAGAATACCATTTATATTTTTAATAACCTCTTTATTACTTTTAGTTGATGTTGCAATAGTAAATAAACCTGATAAAATATATTCAAATGTTTTTGTGGGTGGTTGATATTGGTAATAATCTTTTAATGGAATAAATGAAACTCCTATATTGCAATTATCAAAATATGGTTTCAGTTTTACATGAGGAATATTTCCATGAATAAAAATTGATTCTTCAAGTCCATAGTAGTTAACCAGACTCTTTAACTCTTCAACTTCACTCCCGAATCCACTACCAATAATATCATAAGTTATAGGTTTTTTCGGATATAAATCTCTAAATATTTTTAATCCTTCTATAGTCTTGTGAATATCCCTATTATTCAAAGTTCCAATATATAACAGTTTTAATTCATCATATCTCTTTTTATTTATAGAAATATGATCAGCTCCGAGAGGTAGAATAATAGATTTATTTTTTTTTACACCAATTTTTTTTCTAAGCCCCTCAGAGATTATTGTTATGCAATCAAAAATCTTTGTAGTTCTAATTAGTTTAGCATCAAATTTTTTTCTACTCTTTTCCGTTCCAACTACAGCTAAAGAACGAATATCAAGGATCATCTTTTTTCTAAAGAATATTTTTTTAATGATTGCAGCCCACTTAAAATAGAAAACAAATATTTTCCCCTTGTGTATAGAAACCTGAAATAAAGCAGTAAGAATAAAAAAAATGATACTTATTGATCTAATTTCTATATTTGGTGCATAAATAACATTTATACCTTTCAAGGTAATCTTTTCTTGTCCAGTATCATTGCACACAAATGTTATATCAAACTTATCTCTAAGATAATAGCAGTACTTATAGGCATTTGTATGATACCCAAACTGTGTGGGGTGAATAAAAAGAACTTTATTATTTAATATCAATTTTATAAATTACTTATAATTGCATTAATATTTATACTGTACAAATTTCTATAACCTGAATGGCCTGATTCAAAAAAGATTTTTTTACCATCCAAATTCCATTTTGGATGTAAATCAATTCGATATGAACCTTTATATTTCAGAGGCTGAAAAAATCTCCCTATATGGAAGCATTCATCATTTTCTATGTTATAGAGGAGAAGATGAGAATTTCTATCATAAGAGGGATAGGTATCTGTAATTAACCATCGCCCATCTGGAGACACGCTAGGGTGTCCATCTTTAGAAGGTAATTTAGTAGATAATTTTTCTCTAAGCATACTTTTATCATAAAAAACTATGTAATTATTATCAAATTCCTGGGTGCTGCAGAATGATATGATCTTATCACTTTTCCACCAACAGGAATGTGATGTCATTTTATCCCCATTTAATATATAAAGATTTTTTCCTTCTTTATCTGCTGTTATTAGTCTCATATAGCGTCCCCCTCTGCTTTTCCACCGATGTAAAAACATAAATCTTTCCCCATTGGGTGCGATATCGATATGATTAACTTTATGTTCTGCATTGTCCATTGTAGAAACGTAATTTAGTTTTTTAAGTTTATTCAGTGAAATGATTAATTCAATACGATTAGTTTCAATATCTATTTTCCAAATACCATCATTATTGTTATTTGGTAATTTAACTTCATTATTATTAAAATAGCCATAGTCAGGGCGCATAATTGCTAAACGTTCGAAGTTTAGGGATAATGCATATGATTCATCTTTTGCAATGCAGGCTATTGGCAGTTCAAGCGTTTTAACTATTTTTTTAGATTTTGTATTTACAATATTTGTAATATATTTTTTTGTGTTTTTACAATAATAATTAAGATATATGGTGTTATTTTTATTTGGACTCCATTGCAACATAGCTCCTTGTTGCCAATTCCATGCATTTGTGCTGTAAATTTTTTGAACTTTTTCTGAATTTTTCAGATAAATATATAAATCATCTTTATTGGGTACACACACCAATGTCTCTCCATTATTGTTTTGAGGTGATAAATTATAGTAGCCAAAGAAGCTTTCTTTTATATTCATACATTTTGTTAACTTTAATTTATAATATAACTTATTATTGGTAAAAGCTTTATTTAAAAAATAGCGATAATAAATATATCTTGAATATCTTAATACTGTCAACAGTTTATTTTTCATTGCTCTATTTCTTCAATTTGTTTTTAATAATTGTCAAGTAAATTTTGAATGCCTCAAATTTTAATAAAACTGCTCCTATAAAATATAGTGCGATAAAAATAATTGATTGAATTATAATTAAAAATAGGGGAGTAATTTCATTTTCATTAAAAACATACCATACAAAAAGACCAATTGTACTAGAAAGTAATAGAGTCGGTAGAATATCTTTTAATTGGTTTAGTATGCTATATCCAATTAATTTCTTCGTAAAATACCCATTCAAAAAAAATTCGAGTACTGAATTAATTGCCAAAGCTATTAATATACCTTCTATACCAAATTGTAGAAAAAAAACAATTAATGAAACACCTAATATTTTTTTTATAATTTCTAATTTTAACACAATATCACTCCTTCCCAAAGACTTTATAATATTTAAATTTAAGCTATGTACAACTAAAAGTAGTCCAAAACCAAGACTTAATAGCTGAAAAAAAGGAACAGAAGGTAACCATTTCTCAGTAAATAGAAGTGTAAATAATGGTTTTGCAATGGTTGCCATTAATATCATTAATGGAAAATTAACAAAAACTAGTGATTTAAGAGACTTTTTAAATCCAATAATTAATTTTTTAGGTTTATTCTGTAATTGAGAGAATATAGGGAAAGTGACTTGATTAACTACCATCATCAATGCGGTGGTAGGTACTCCTTGCAATTGTTTTGCTTGAGTGAAAAATCCTAATTCTTGGGATGAAAAATATTTTCCAATTAAAAGGGTTTGAAAACTTCTGTATAACTCACTTAATAAGGATGCTGCCAATAATTTAAAACCAAAACCATAAAGATTTTTAAATGAATTTATGCTGAATGATAGTAATGGAAACCATGTGCTTTTTAACCATAAAAATAAAGTGCGGAAAATACTATTCGATAAATATTGAATAACAAGACTCCAAACACCTAATCCATTTAATGCAGAAATAATTCCTAATACACTCGCTAAAAATACTGATATGATTTTGATTTTAGAAATTTTCTTGAACTCCAAGTTTTTTATCAAAATATTATTTTGAACAATATTAAAAGAATCGGTTATTAAAACTATACCAATAACTTTAAGCATTAGTTCTAATTGTGGTTGTGAATAAAACTTAGAAATTGAATTTGAAGAAATGAATAAAACACCATATAGAAGCAAAGACATAAAAATATTAATGTAAAAAATAGTGGAATAATCTTTTTTTGTAGGTTTCTTCCGTTGAATTAATGCAGCCCCTAATCCACCGTCTACCAGAATTGTAGAAAGACCAATAAAAACCATCATCATTCCAATCAATCCAAAATCCCTAGGAGTCAACAATCTAGCAAGAATAATATTCGTTGAAAACTGTATAGCTAAATATCCAAATCTTTCAAAGAAACTCCATAGCATACCATTTATTGTTTTTTCCTTAAGGGAAGTATCTTTTAATGTTTTCCTTTCAATATCCATTTATTAGATTGGTTAAAAAAGTATAGCTAAACTTTGATTTCATTTTATTCTTTTTATATTAAGTTTCAATCACTCTCCAAAAGCCATCTATGAGCCTATCCTATCTTCCAAATTCATTTTAACATTCCACCCAAAAAAATTTCTGGTTTTGGTTCTGTTGTTTTGAATCCATACTGTTTTAATATATTGTTTTTAAGTGTTTTATCAGTATAAACTTATATAATCATCCGATGACATGTTAGATTTAGCTTACCAAAGCTTCGCCTACCTTAATCACATGTAAGGTGTTTAAAATTCTAATTATTATCGGCAGATATGCCCTCCTCAGTTACAAGGATATGGTTTTACTCGTATATATAACAAAAACCCCCGAAATTTTCAAGGGTTTTTCTATTCTAATTTAATCTATTTTCAATTTAGATAAGCAACATCATATTAATTAAGAAAATAAACAGCACCCAAAGCATATTGTAATTGATTGGAAACACTATTTGGACCTCTTTCGTGTTCACTGGTACCTATACCAAATTTAGCAGCCATATTAAAATTAAGCCCCCAGGTTTGTGAAAACCATACATTGAAACCAATACCTGTATTGAAAGTCATACGACCAATAGCGGGAACAACAAAATTACCATCTTCATCTAATTCTACATAATCTGGTGCGGTAGTATACTTTATGGGTTCTGCCTTATAATCACCAATATTGGTAAATCCGAACCCGACAAATACGTAAGGGTCAAACTTATAAGTTTTAATCAAATCTCTAAAATAGAATTTTGCACTTAGGTCAGCTGCAAAATAAGTTGCTTCATGCCCTTCAATAATATAAGCTAGGTTATCAACATTAGTATCTTCGTTATACTTGTTTATAGAAAGCATGGCATTAAAACTAAATTTATTATTGAGGTAATATTCAGCATTGATATAAAAAGGTATGCCAAAACTATACCTGTTCGTGTAATCTGGAATGGAGCCTAAGTCGGACCCTGAATCATCTATCATATTTATACCTGCACCAAAACTCCAGTTATGGCTGTAAACATCATTTACTTGTTTACCAGATCTCCATTCTGTATCACTTTGAGCGTTTATATTACTTATAAAAAAGCCTAAGACTGCCAGTAAAATTACTATTCTTTTTGTTTTCATTATGATTTGTTATTTGTTTCCATATTCGTATGAAAAGGGGGTTATTTTAATAGGCTAAAGTAATTAACAATCTTTCATGTATCAATACCCTGTGAGGGTATATTGGGAGATAGTTATTTATAGATATTAACATATTTTTAACAAAAAACAAGAGGATAGAAAATGTCAAAAGGCGAAAGTCAAAAGTCAAAAGCATGCCCTCACGAAAGTGGGGGTCAAAAGCCAAAGGTCGAAAGCATGCCCTCACGAAGATGGGGGTCTATTGAAATCGTCTTTGCGAATCGAGAGGTACGAGCGGTGTGGCAATCTCCTCTTCTAAACATTTGGTATATTAGAATAGATCCTTCACGCCGATGCCGATAGCTACAGATTTATGCCCCGAATCACTTCAATTTATAAAAGTTTCGTAATTATCTACTGTTATTACTTCAAAAGTATAATTATTATATGCTTTATTAAAGGCAGATGGTATTTTTGTCTTTTTGTTTTTATTCCATTTAAATTCATAAGCAAATAGCTTTCCATCCCGTTCTTCTATATAATCAATTTCCTGTCCCGCATGTGTTCTCCAAAAATATTTATTACTATATATCTTGTTGTATTCACAGTATTTTATTCGTTCACTAATAAGATAGTTTTCCCATAATGCACCAATATCATTTCTTAAACTTAAGGGATTGTAATTCGCTATTAACGAATTTCGCACTCCGTTATCATAAAAATATATTTTATGCGATTTTTTTAATTCATTTCTTAAGTTTCTACTAAATGAACTCATTTTAAAAATAACGAAAGATTGCTCCAATAAATTTATATATGATGCTATGGTTTCGCTATTTAAACCTACTGTTTGTCCTAATTCATGATATGAAACTTGGTTGCCAACCTGAAAAGATAATGCTTGCAGCAATTTGATGATTTTATCAGACTTCTTAATTCTATTCCATACTAAAATATCTTTATATAAATAACTATTTGTCAATTGTTGCAATATCTCTTTTTCATTACCTGCATTATTTATAACATCAGGATAAGAACCATAAATTAATCTATGATGTAACATTTTTAATTCATCAAGCAATTTATGGTGATTAACCAGTTCTTCAAATGATATTGGAAATAGTTGATATTCAAATTTTCTACCTGTAAGTGGTTCATTTATGGTATTGGATAATTCAAAAGAAGAAGAGCCTGTAGCTATAAGTTGAATGTGTTTTAATTCGTCGGTTATCAGTTTAAGTTTAACACCAATATTCTCTATTCTTTGAGCTTCATCTACAATAACGATTTTATAAGTTCCCATGAGTGCTTTAAATCTTGTAGCAGAAGGATGATTAAACAGTTCCCTGTCTTCTATATTATCGGCATTTATCCACAAAACATCTTTCTCTTGTTTTGATAGTTCTTTCAATAAGGTAGTTTTCCCAACTTGACGAGGACCCAGAAGGATAATTGCTTTCCCTTTATAAAGTTGTTTTCTGATACTTTTTAATAAAATACGTTCTATCATTATACAAATATATCTATATTTTCCGATTGTAATCGAAATATTTATATAAATATTTCGATTACAATCGGAGTAGTTGTTTATTTGTGAGACTCTAAAAAATTTATTTCCATTTTTTAGTTAGTGGAACTATTCCCGCTGCCTGTGCTGAACTTGTTTCGGTATCTAGCGGTAACAAGGTTAAATACCTGAACCCAAGGGTCAATTCCTAATATCTCTGCATTTAAAGCCAAAAGCTAATAGCCAACAGCATTTATTGGTCAAAAGCATGCCCTCACGAAGGTGGGGGTCAAAAGTCATTTTGGGTTCGTCTTTGCGAATCGTGAAGTACGAGTGATGTGGCAATCAGGTTGTCGGTTGCTGATTGCTGGGTTGTTTTGGGCTTGTCAGGCATTAACACACTATTACATTACATCATTCCCTCAATCTCCCTGTCTTTCAATCACACTTCTCACATCAGCAGGCCTAAAGTATCCCATTTCCTTTACAAAATATTTCCAGTTCAATAAAATTATGGCAATTTGATTTTCTTAAAATATTTTTCCTGTGTGTACCAACGGTATGTTCACTTATTTCTAAATCAATTGCAATTTGTTTGTTCGTGTGTCCTTTATTAATTTCATGGATCAATTCCAGTTCCCGGGGAGTAAAATAAGTAAGTCTGTTTGTATAAATGTTATTTTTAAAGGTTTCAATATCAATACCATTTGCCTTAAAGTCCCAGTTTACATAATCCGTTTTGTCTAAAAAAGAAATATCAAGCAATCTTATTAAAAGAGATTTAAGCACACCTTTTTTATCAACTTCAAAAATAGATATTTGATTCAGAATTTTTATATAATCACCACTCTTTGTTTTATGCCGGTAGGTAATAAATAACTGATTTTGAATACTATTATCAGGATGTTCAATAGAGAATGAAATAGCGTTTTTGGTAATTCTTTGAACAATTTCAACATCATCTGGATGCATATTCTCAAAAAGAAAATTAAATGAAATACTATTTTCCTCATAGCCCAAACATTGTGTAAACCCTTTTTTGTAAAGAATCTTATTTTGAGTTAGATCATATAAATAGAGACATTCATTTTCGCCAAGTGGAATGCTTTTTAAAAAAGTTAGATCAACCTTTTGGGGATCCTCTCTTTCAATAGGATGGAAAACTTTTTCAATAAAATCATTTATATTCTCAGCTTTGTTATTCATATAAAAATCAATATTTTCTGTAACTAAGGGTAAAACAAAAAACTAAACAATGCCTTTTCCAATGCAAAACTGAATCAATTCTTCAGAACTATGGCATTTTGCTTTTTTTAAAATCTTTTTTCGGTGTGTAGCCACTGTATGTTTGCTTATATTCAATTTATGACCAATTTCATTATTGGTAAGGTTTGCTTTCATTTTAACGATGATTTCCTTTTCTCTTATAGTAAAAAAGTTTTGGAAAGTTTTATAAACTTGTCGTGTAAAAAAATCTTTTATTAAATTTTTTGATTTAAATTCCCAATTAACAATTTTTGTTTTATCCATAAATGAAATATCTGTAAATCTGATAAAAGAACTTGCGATATTCCCCTTTTCATCGGTTGATATGATATTTGACTGACTCAAAATTTTAGCATATGTGCCATTCTTTTTTTTGAGTCGGTAAGAAATAAATAAGGTGCTCTCTGCATTATCCTCAGGATAAGCCAATGAATATAAAATGGCATTCTTAACAATACTAGTCGTTACATCATAATCATCTGGATGGCAAATTTTTCTTAGCAATTGCATCGTAAATTCATTGTCATTATACCCTAACAATTTTTTAATTCCTTTTTTATAAACGATTCTGTTTTGAGCAAAATCAATAACAAATCCACTTTC
>Ga0209633_10001591_pt1 | contig 23051 bp, 25 predicted proteins | sample Cruoilmetagenom1_FD_187290 | JGI IMG/M metagenome (GOLD analysis project Ga0209633, IMG submission 187290) | Oil polluted marine microbial communities from Coal Oil Point, Santa Barbara, California, USA - Sample 1 (SPAdes) (version 2) | ecosystem: Environmental > Aquatic > Marine > Oil seeps ...
AGTGATACTTCCAATTGATACTGAATTGGCTTAAAAAACTAGAAAGTACAATAGACTAGTACAAAGTCCAGCAAAAACTCCTGCAAGCATATCATCACCCATAACTCCCCATCCACCTTTTACATTCTGGTCTATTTTCCCAATAATAGAAGGTTTCCAAATATCAAATAATCTAAAAAATAAAAATGCTATAATTCCCATAATCCAATTATCAGCACTTACTCCAGCAACTCCCATAGTAATCCACATACCTGCTAATTCATCTATAACTATCTCTTTCCCATCATGGGTGTGGGTTGCTTGTTCATAAATATTTATTTGTTTAACCGCAATAACAGATATAAGAAGTGAGAGTAAAAAAAGTGTTGTGATACTAATAACTTGTAATAAACCCATACCAAGAAGAAGAGCTACAAAACTTCCAACAGTACCTGGTGCTTTTGGACTCAGTCCACTATATCCTAATGTGACAAAAAATTTATTGAACATTACTTAGTCCCTTTATCTTTTTCAATACCAAATTTTTTTCTTTTTTCCCAAAGAGATTTTCGACTAATCCCAAGTCGGCGACTAAGTTCTGTATCTGGATACTTGTCTTGAAAACTAGTAACCATCAATTTTACATAATCATTAATAGTAAGTATTGAATCTACAGTTGAAAGTTTATTTGCAATCTTAAGCTCGATTTTTGGATAAGGAATATCCCCTAAGTCTTCCAAAGAAGATATAATCACATCAAAGTTTTCTATTGTTTTAAGAATAGTTTCTTTTGCAGTTTTTTTCACATAGTGGAAATCATAAATATAAAGTAATTCATCTTTAAAGTCATTTGGTTCTATTTTTGTATTGTTTTCTAAAGAGATAAATTTTATTGTTTTATCTAGTTTTTGTGCGACTTCAAGAACTATCTTATCTGCTACTCTTTGGTCATTTGTTTCAATAGCAAACGGAAGTGTTTCTGGAATAGCTGTGTCGTGTTCAATATTATAAAAAGCAAAGTCTATGTAATTTGTAAGATTTTTTTTCAATTGCTTAAGCTTTTTAAATTCATCATAATGGTAAATTTTTCGTACTAATTCATCCATAATAAAAGGTTTCATAATATAATCCATCGCACCATCTTTAAGTGGTTTTGTTACGGTTGTATCATTAATATAAGATACTAAGAGTATGATAATACTATCTTTAAATTTTGATATTATTTTATGTACATCACTAGAGCTTATATTTGTAGATAATAAAACAACTTCATAATAAGTATCAAATTTTATCTCTTTGATATTTGATACATGCGTACAATAGTTTCCCTCTTCATGAAGTCTTATAGCAACTTTTTGTGCTAAATAAACCTCTTCATCTAATATAAGTATATTCATCTTTTTTTCCAATTATAAAATTTTAAATTTGCGTTACTTAAAACAGCAACTCCCTCTGCACGTCCAATAAATCCCATCTTTTCACCTCTTGTAGCTTTTATATTTATTTTTTGTTTTTTAATCCCAAGTATAGAAGAAAGTTGTATTTTAATAGTATTTTTATATGGATTTATTTTTGGTTGTTCTGCTAAAATTGTTAAGTCTATATTAACGATTTCATATCCTACATTATAAACAAAAGTTACAATTTCTTTTAATAATTCTTTTGAATCGGCACCTTTATATTGTGGGTCATTATCTGGAAAAAATTCTCCAATATCTCCTGCACCAATGGCACCTAACAGTGCATCAATTACACTATGAATAACAACATCTCCGTCACTATGTGCTTTAAACCCAACATTTGATTCTATAGCTGTCCCACCTAGAACCATAGGTTTATTTTCTTCAAATTGGTGTATATCAATCCCACTTCCAATAAAAAAATCTTTTGATGGTTCACTTAAACAATCTATCTCTTGCAACTCTTTTCCAAAAGTTAATTTTATAGATTTATTTGAACCAGCTATATACTCAATGGATTGATTTATATGTTTAATAGCACTACTTTCATCTGTAAATTCAATAGTTGTATTGAGTGCCTCTTTCAAAATTTTTGTATTTGAAAGTTGCGGTGTTTGAATGAGTTTTACCTCTTCTCTTTTGATAGTTTTTTCTTGATAGATAACAGTATCAGAAACATCCATCATAGGTACAATACAAGAAGCTTTCTCTTTATGCTCTATTAGTTCATCAATAACTCTTTTAGGAATACAGCATCTTGCAACATCAGTTATCATTACATGTGTTGATGTCACTTTTTGTAAAGCATTAACAATAGATTGCTGTCTAGTGCTACCACCTGCAACAAAATTAAAATCATCATTAAAATTTTTCATATAATTTAATTCATTTTTATGTGATACAACAATTATTTCATCAAAACTATGGAATGATGCTATTCTTTTTGTTACATATAACCACAATGGGTCATCATCTATTCGTAGCCACTGTTTTTTTGATTTTAATTCAAATCTAGATGAGTTACCTGCGCATAATACTACTAAAGTTATCTTATTCAAATTTGCCTCTTCTTATATAATGTGTAAAAAAGTTACGTATTATATAAAAATACCACTTAATATGTTATTAGTCAAGATTAAGGTAGACTTATACATTAAAAATTAATAAAAAAGGGTTTCATTGCCATTTGTTTTAAAAAAGTTTCCAGCTATTAGTGGGAAAAAGATACAACAGTTTCTTATCGATGATGTGGGTTTAACAATTTCAAGTTCACAAAAGTTATTAGCAAAATGCCGAGTGTTTGATCAAAATGACAAAGTTTTGCAAAATGGTGAAAAATTAAAATGTGATTTTATTAAAGTTGCTATGTTTGAAGGACAAACAAGGGGACTAAAGCCTATTGTTAATACAAAAGAATTTGCAATATTTGATAAGCCATCTGGAGTAATTGTTCATCCAACTTCAAGAAATACTGAATATTCATTACTTGATGAGATACGATATCATTTTGGAGACAATGCAAATTTAGCCCATAGGATAGATCAAGAAACTTCAGGATTAGTTCTGGTTACTAAAAATAAGTATAGTGATATGATACTAAAAGACATGTTTGAAAATAAGATGTATGAAAAAAAATATTTAGCAATCGTTGAAGGGAAAATTAGTCAAAAAGTTACTATAGATAAGGGTATAAAAAAAGCAGTAAATAGTAAAATAGGTGTAAAGATGGTCACTTCGTCTGATGGAAAAGAGTCTATAACACATATAATACCCTTAGAATATAATAAAAATAAAAATCAAACCTTAGTTGAAGCAATTCCTATAACAGGAAGGCAACATCAAATAAGGGTACATTTTGATTCAATTGGACATAAAATAGTTGGTGATCCTATTTATGGCGTAGATGAAGATATTGCAGATAAATATCTTTTAAAAAAGTTATCTCCACAGGAGAGACTTTTTTATATTAAAGATGAAAGATTACGATTACAAGCAAATTTTCTTAAATTTAAGTTTGAGTTTAATACGTATGAAATTTATTCAAAGCTTAAGTTTAAAGTAGTAAAATAATAGTATGAAGAATGAAATGTTAAATCTTATTGAATTGGCTATAAAAGATAAGGATAAATTAAAATCTTTAGAGAAAATATATTCTCTATATGATCAGTTGCAATATTGTGAAAATATACAAGAGATGGCATCTAGTTTATGTGATTGGCTTACTAAAGAATATGACGTTCAAAATATGCAATTTTCTTTATTTGATTTGAATATGAATTTATCCTCTATTCTTCTTAAAAAAGGTGAAGAGTTTTTTTTAGATGGAGAGTATTCTTTTTATTTTATCATTAATACACATACAGATATGAATGCAATTGTAGCTTTTAGTGCTACAGATAAAGAACATTATAATATAATAAATGATGATTATCCTTTTATAGAAGCGGCTTTTTTTCAAATATCACCCATATTACAAAATGGGGTTGTAAATAAACAACATGTGGAAGCTTCTTCAATAGATAGTGTAACAAATGTACACAATAGACAATATCTAATAAATCAAATAAATAAAGTAATCTCTTTATCAAAAAATGATAAAAAAGATGTTGCTTTTTTAATGATAGGAATTGATAGATTTAAAGCTGTGATTGAAGAATTTGATTATGATATTGGAGATCAAGTTTTAATTGAATTAGCAAAAATTATACATAGTAATATAAAAGACTTTGATATTGTTTCCAGATTAACAGGAGATGAGTTTTTAGTTGCTCTAGTGAATCCTGCTTCTATTACAACAGTTGAACAAACAGCACAAAAGATTATTAAAGATTTTTCATTAATTGAAGTTATTGTAAATCAAGAAACAAATCAAACACTACAAAAAACTATTTGTATTGGAATATCATTATTTCCTCAAGATGGAGAAGATGTAACCCAAGTGTTGAAAAATGCAGATATTTTCTTAAATGAGGCAAAAAATAAAGGAAGATCGCAATATGCATTTTACAAAAAAGAGGAAGAAAGCAGTATAGATTTATTTTAATTTTAGCTTAATTTGTGTATAATTCGCAACTTTTATAAAGGGCGACAAAGATGCGACCCTTTTGTTAAAATAAAACAAAGGAAAGAAAATGAAAAAAGATATTCACCCAGATTTCAAAGTATGTCAAGTAAGTTGTGCTTGTGGAAATGCATTTGAAACAAAATCAAATGTTGAAACTTTAAGAATTGATGTTTGTGCTGCTTGTCACCCATTTTTCACAGGGGAGCAAAAAATAGTTGATGCTGCTGGTAGAGTTGAAAAATTCAAAGCTAGATACGCAATGAAATAATGCTGACATTTGTTCCAACTCCTATAGGAAACTTGGGAGATATATCTTTTAGAACTATAGAAGTTTTAAAAGATGCGGAACTTATTTTGTGTGAAGACACAAGAATAACAAAAAGACTTTTCCAGTTAATCTGTGAACGCTACAATGTAATCCTTCCAAAACTAGATTTTATTAGTCTTCATTCTCATAATGAAAAAGAATTTTTAACTACTCAAAATAAAGAGACTCTCAAAATAAAAAATTGTATATATCTAAGTGATGCAGGAATGCCTTGTGTAAGTGATCCTGGTAGCCACCTTGTGGAATTTTGCTTAGATAATAATATAGAGTATGATGTACTTCCAGGTGCAAATGCGATTTTAACAGCATATGCTAGTAGTGGATTTCCAAATACCACATTTACATTTTTTGGATTTCTACCACATAAAGGCACGGGTCGTAGTGATATGTTGGACAAAGTTATGAATAGTGAAAATTTAGCTATTTTATACGAATCACCACATAGATTATTAAAACTCTTAGAAGAGATAAATGGTATTGATAATAAACGAGTTGTTTTTTTAACAAAAGAATTAACAAAAAAGTATCAAAAACGATATAAAGATAGTATTAAAAATATTGTACGACAATTAAAAAATGAAACAATTAAAGGGGAATGGGTAGTTATAATAGAACCCAAAATACAAGAAAATAGTGGAATTATAACTTATAATGATATTAAGGACCTTTCTCTTGCCCCAAAACAAAAAGCAAAACTATTGTCTAAACTAACTGGTGAAAGCGTAAAAGATATTTATAATAATTTAATATCTTAAAAAAATTATGCAATTTGTTCAAGAAGAGTATACAGTAACTGTTGAGATAAAGAAGTCAAAGTTTATTGCATATTTATTCCCTTATGAAAACTTTAATGAAGTTATGAATAAACTAAGAAGTGAACATACTAAAGCTAGGCATTTTGTTTATGCATACAGATACCTTAATGAGTTTGATCAAATAGTTGAAAATAGTAGTGATGATGGGGAACCTAAGGGTACAAGTGGAAAACCTTCTTTAGCTGTCTTAGCTGGAATAAATATTATTAATAGTGGAGTTATTATTGTACGATACTTTGGAGGAACGAAGTTAGGAACAGGTGGGTTAGTTCGCGCTTATGGAGATGCTGTGAATGAAGTAATACAAATAGCTCATTTAGATGAATACAAAAAACTAATTGAAAAAAAATTGATATTTGAGTATAGTTATTTATCTAAAGTAGAATATTTATTGAACAAATATGATATTATCACTATTGATAAAATTTTTGAAGAGAATGTGATATTTATTGTAGAAGGTTCTGAAGAACAATTTGATTTATTAAAGCAAGAAGTAAATAGAAAATGTAAAATAGAGGAGATAAAAGATTGAAACCTAATTATACACCACAATATAGTGAAATTTTAATTTTAATTTGTATTATAAATATAATTTTTAGTACATATTTTGTCACTGTATTTTTAGTAGGTGTAGTTTTTAAAATATTTTTAGAGTCTTTAAAAAAACAACATTATTATATTCTTGGATTTTCTATTGTCTCTTTTATGATTATAGAAGTTATACAAGGCTTTAAGTTATTTTCATTGACTGCAATTGCTCTTTTTTTATACTATTTCATTATTCCAAGAATAAAGCATACTTTTTCTTCATCAGTTATGTCTGAATTTATTTATATATTTTTATTTTATTTAATAACATTTATTGTAAATATATTTTATAGTGCATTGACACTAAATGTGTATTATGTATACTTGTACAATTTTATAATTGATATTATTGTTGTAGGATTTATTATATGAGATTAAAACTAACTATTGGATTTATATTTGTTATTATGGCACTCTTATTGGGAAGAGTATACTACTTAAGTGTTCAATCAAATGAATATTATGAAAAATTGTCAAAAAAGAATTATATAAAAAGATTTTATACTACTTCATCAAGAGGTTCTATTTTAGATAGGAATGGAAAGTATTTAGCTATTAATAAAGTTGGATTTAGCATCAATATGAAACCTCACTTAAGGAGTAAAGAAAAGTTTAAAAATGTTGAAGAGGTAGCAAAACTTATAATTAAGTATTTTCCAGATTTTAAATATGAGGAACTTTTAAAAAATTATAAACAGCAAGATTCTCCATATCGACATGAATTTATTAAACTAGTTGATTATATCCCTTATGATGATTTTTTTAAGTACTATACAATATTTAATTCTAATGATAATGTTGAAATTGAACTAGCAACTCTTAGAAAATATCTTTATAAAGATGTAGCTGCTCATATTTTAGGATATATGGGGAAAACGACAGTGAAAGATATTGAAAATGATAAAAAAAGTAAATATTACACCCAAACAGGTAGAAGTGGTATAGAAAAGTATTATGATAAAGAGTTGCGAGGTGAGTTAGGGTATCAAGATGTTCAAGTGAACTCTTTATACAAAAAATTAAAAGTTCTTGATGAGGTAAAATCTACAAAAAAAGATATTCAACTAACAATAGATATTGAACTTCAGAAATATATCCATGATTTATTTGATACCAAAGCTGGTGCAGTTGTTGTAATGGATGTAAATAATGGAGAACTTTTAGCCGCGGGAAGTTTTCCTGAGTTTGATAATAATTTATTCGTAAATGGAATTAGTCATGCAGATTGGGAAAAAATTAGGGAAGATTTTAATCATCCCTTTACAAATAAACTTATAAATGGACTTTATCCCCCTGGTTCTATTATGAAAATGGGTGTGGCATTATCTTTCTTGGAAAATGGTATTTCTCCAAAATTTAGTGTTTATTGTAATGGTGAGATGCAATTGGGTTCACGAAAATTTAGATGCTGGAGTGAAAAAGGTCATGGTCGAACTGGTTTTATAAAAGCAATTAGAGAAAGTTGTGATGACTTTTTTTATAAAGGAAGTTTAAAAGTCGGTATAAATAACATTCATAAAACGTTAGATAGATTTGGAATAGGAAAAAAAACTGGTGTTGATTTACCTGCTGAATTTGTTGGTATAAATCCTGATAAAAAATGGAAAAAAAAGACACAAAAACTACCTTGGTATATGGGGGAGACAGTTGTTGCTTCAATTGGACAAGGCTTTATAAATGTTACTCCTATGCAAATAGCTAGATATACAGGTGCAATAGCTACAGATAAACTTCAAAGACCTCATTTTTTAAAAGATGATAGTTTAATAGAATCTGTAGATACAAATACTTCAAAGAGAGATTTACATATTGTCCAAAGAGGAATGTATGAAGTTGCTAATAAAGCACATGGAACGGCACTGTACCATATACGATCAAAAACTACAGTTGCTGCAAAAACAGGAACCGCACAAGTTGTAGGGATTCCTCAATCTGAAAAAAAGAGAATGAAGGAGCATGAGTTAGAATATTTTCAAAGGTCTCAGGCATGGCTTACTACATATGCACCTTATAAAAATCCACAATATGTGGTTACTATTTTAGTAGAACATGGTGGACATGGAGGTAGTGCAGCTGGACCTATGGCTGGTAAAATTTATAATAAACTAATAGATCTTGGATATATAAATGAATAATTTTCAAAAAGAATTTAAAGAGGCATTGAATTTAATTCAAAGTAGTCATTATATTGTAATAGTTACACATATAAATCCTGATGCAGATACTTTATCTTCTGCTTTAGCTTTAAGTAGCTATATGTATAGAAATAATATAAACCATAAAGTATTTAATAGTAAAAAAGAACTACCTAGAAATTTAGACTATTTACCTAGATTTGATAAAGTGATTGATAAATTACCAGATACTTATGATTTGATAATTTATGTTGATTGTGGTGATAAGTTTAGAATAGGAACAAAAGTTGATAATAACTGTAAATCCATAAATATTGACCACCATCAATCAAACAATAATTATAGTGATATAAATATTGTAAGTTTTAATAAAGGAAGCACTGCAGAAGTATTATTTGGATTTTTTTATCACAATAATATTAATTTGACAAAAGAGATTGCCACATGTTTATATACAGGAATATATGACGATACTATAGCTTTCACTACATCTAGAACAGATAAAGATACATTTGCAATTGTAAGTAAATTAGTTGAAACAGGTATTGATATTGCTAATATATCAGAACAATATAATATGAGAGCTAGTCTTGCAAAATATAGATTACTTCCAAAAATTTTACAAACATTAGAATTACATGATGAAGGTACAATAGCTACCATTTATCAAAAAGAGGAATGGTTAGCATCTACGGGTGCTAGTTTTAATGAATGTGATGATGTAGTTAATGAAGTATTAAAAATAACTGTGGTTAAAGTAGCCCTTTACTTACGGGAAGATAGGGAGCATATTAGAGTTTCATTAAGAGGGAAAAGCAATAGTGATATTAACTTATCTGAAATTGCAAGTAACTTTAATGGTGGTGGTCATATAAATGCAGCAGGAGCTACATTTAATGAAGAATCAATCGAACAAGTAATTATAATTTTATTAAAAGCTATTAAAAATTACACCTAGAATCAAATTCTTCTGTAGTAATATTTGATATAAGTGTTTCTACACTTGCGTCTGCTTCTTTAATTAGCATATTCATTTTTACTTGTAACTCTTCTGTTTCAAAAGGTCCTATAAATATTTGTGTTTTTCCACTATCATTGTTACAAATAGATATTCTTGCTTGTAAAGAGTTGGTTTGTAGTACTAACTCTTTAAATAATTTATATTTTAAACTATTAGCTATTACAAATTTTAGCTTGTCATCAGTGATTGTTTCTTTTTTATCTTTTATTGTTGTAGAAGTGTCTGCTTTAGGGGTTGTTTCTATTAAATTCGGAGTAGTATTACTTACTATAGGTATTTCTTTTTTAACAGATTCTTTTATATTTGAATCTTTATTAACCTCTTCTTTTTCTTTAAGTATAAGAGGTTCTTCTTTATTTCGTTTTGCAAACTCGATAAGTTCTTGTTCTTTTTTAAGTTGAATAATTCTTTCTTTTTCTTCTTGTGCTTGTGATTCTAATTCTTCTTGTGTTAATATTTGATATTTAGTTAATAACTCAAGTTTACTATTGAGCCTTTGAGTATTAATATCACTCATTTTAAAATCAATTTTTTTTAATGTTTTATACTGAACTACTTCCATTTCATTCTTTTTTATTTTTGTACTATTTGTATCTTTTGGTTTTTCTATTGGTTTTGGTTCAAACATACCTGACATATACATAATAATACCAGTAATTATAGTTGTTACTATAAGAGCAGAAACAATTATAATAATCATCTTAAATTTTTTATTTTTCGAATTATCATTAGATTCTTCTTTTGAAGTTTCTTCTATTGGTAAATCATTTTTTTCTTCCTCTTCCTTTTCCTCTTTCTCTTCAATAATTTCTTCTTCTATCTCTTCAGGAACTATTTCTGGATAATAAGTAAGTTTAGAGTTTGTAAGTTCAGTTATAAATTTATTGAAGTTTTCGTCAAACTTTGTAAATACTAGAGAATCTACACCATCTATATCTATTAAAAATCTATATATGTTTTCTACAGACTCAATACTATTCCCATTTAGTATCTCTTTGTGTTTTATATTGAATTTTGATTTACCAAGATCTTCAAATTGAACAGAATTAAGTTCTGTTACTAGACCTCCACAGGTATTAGAGATAAATTCAGCCATAGCATCAGCAGTATCATCATCTATTTTTGATAATATATCATTTTCAGGGGCTCCCATCATAATATTAAATATTTTTGATGCACTTTTTGCTGGAATATAATATGATAAAAGAGTTGTCAATTTATCAAAAACAAACTCCACATCAACTCGTAAGAGTTCACTATGTTCAAAATCTCTTTCATCTACTTTTGTACATTCTACTAATTTAGTATCTTTTGCTAATAATGCACCAAGTGTAATAGATAGATTTTCTGGTATTAATTTTGATAAATCTGAAGCCATTAGTTATTTTCCATTTTATTTTTTTGTCTATTTTGTTTTTGTTGTTCTAATATTTTTTCTTTGTTTTTTCTATAATATTCTTTTCTATATTCTCTTAGCTTTTCTTTTTTCTTATCTCTATATTCTTTATCATATTCTAAACGACTTTTTTTATTTTGAGTATAGTATTCTTGTTTTTTGTTTTTATACTCTTCCATTTTTTGTTTAATTATCTCTTCTCTCGATTGAATATGAATTCTTTGTTTTTTTGCAATCTCTTTTAATTTATTAGCAAAATTACCACTAAAAAGTTCAATTTCATAATCAATAGATTGAACTTTTTTTGTAGCAGTTGTTTGTTTTTTCTGCATTTTTGATTTTAAATAATAAGCTCTTTTTTTTCTTTTATGTTCTAAAAGTTTTTCTTCTCTAATTTTTTTTAATTCTGTTAAATCCATTGAACCACTAACCTAATTTCTTAGATTATCTTTTTAACTGATTGACTGTTTGAAGCATCGCATCTGTTGTATTGATTGATTTTGAGTTTGCTTCATATCCTCTTTGTGCCGTAATTAGGTTTACCATCTCTGTAACAAGTTGTACATTAGATCCTTCTATCATCCCCTGTGTAATCGTCCCCATCCCATTTAATCCAGGTGTTTCATCTATAGGGTCTCCTGATATATCTGTCGCTAGATATAAACTATCACCTTGAGGTGCCAATCCTGATGGATTGATAAAGTTTACTAACTCTATTTGCCCAAGTGTTTGCACTGCACCTGTAGCTGGTTCAGTTGCAGAAACAGTACCATCTTGTGCAATAGAAATATTTATAAGATCATCTGGAATTACAATTTCTGGTTCTACTTTGTATCCTAATCCAGTAACTAAACTTCCTCCATTATCAAGTTTAAAAGAACCATTTCTAGTATAAGCAGTTTCTCCAGCTGGTGTTGTTATTTGAAAAAAACCATTCCCTTGAATAGCCATATCGTAAGTATTTCCTGTTGAAAGTAAACTTCCTTGAATAAAGTTTTTTTGAATACCAGCAACTCTTACTCCTAGTCCGGTATCAATACCAGTTGGATTATTAGTATCAACACTTGTAGCACCCGCAGTGTAATTTAGTGATTGATACATAAGGTCTTGAAACTCTGTTCGGTCTTTTTTAAAAGCAGTGGTATTAACATTCGCAATGTTATTTGAGATAACATCAATATCTTGTTGTTGTGCAACCATTCCAGCTGCAGCTGTGTGAAGTCCTCTAATCATTACTTATCCTTGTAGTTTTAAGTTCATATATTTTACTGAAACTATTATTAAATATATATAAAGTCTAATTAAGATATAATTTAAAGAAAATTTAGTACAATATGATGAGATATTAAATATGAAAAAGGGATGATATGCGTATATTAATAGTAGACGATAGTTCAACTATGAGAAGAATAATAGGAAATGTTGTTCAGCAGCTTGGTATTTCAAAAGAGGATTTTGATGAAGCTGAAGATGGGGTAGTTGCATGGAAACTTTTTCAAGAAAAAAATGATTACGATGTAGTTTTAACTGATTGGAATATGCCAAATATGAATGGTCTTGATTTGGTAAAACATATAAGAACAGCAAATAAGACTGTACCTATTGTAATGATTACAACAGAAGGTGGGAAAGGTGAAGTTATTACTGCTTTAAAAGCAGGAGTAAATAATTATATCGTGAAGCCATTTAGTGCAGATATATTAAAAGAAAAACTAGATGGACTAGTTAAGGGATAACCTATGAGTATGAGTCAAGCAGAGATTGAAGCACTTATGAGTGGTGCTGAAGCTATAGAAGCAGATGAAGTAGAAGAAGAAGCACCAGTTAATGAGCAATCAGATGAAGAGGTTCAAGACAATACAGAAGAGACTCAGGAGAATAGTCCCCTTCCAGAAGAAGAGGAAGATGTAAATCAAGATGATATAAATGATATTTTAGCTGGAATTGATGGCATTGTTGATGATGAAAGTGAAATAGAACAAGAATTAAAAGAGGAAGTGGTTAAAGGAACTAAAGAAGAGTCGATGGAAGACTTAATAGATTCAAATCAATATCCTTTACCTGTAAAAAATGAAAATAAAGTTGTAAATCAATTAAATGAAGTTGCAGATGATAGCGAAGAAAAGGCATCTCAAATTTTTGATGTATTAAGTTTTATTCTTGATGAAAACAATGAAATTCAAAATTATAATAAAAATATGGAAGAATTTATTGACTCTCAAGTAGTATTATTAGATGCCTTATCAAAAAAATTCCCAAATATAGATGTATTTAGTGATAGTTTAATAACAGCACAAAATATGGTTGAGGCTTCAAAAGAGTTATCGGCAAAAGTAGAAGGTGAAAATAACAAAGTATTTGAAGCAATGGAATTAATGCAGTATCATGACATTAATCGTCAAAAAATAGAGCGAGTAATGGCTGTTATTAGAAAGTTAAATAGTTATTTAAATGGTATTTTTGAAGATGATAATGAGAAACCAGAAGTGCAAATTGCAAAACATATTTCAGGAGATTCCAATGATATTGTTGGTGCAGAAGATATAGACTCATTAATTTCAGAATTTTCTAAAGAAGGATAGATTATGACACAAGGACTACATCCATTAGCAGCTAATATGGTTAATCAACTTAATAGAGTTGATGTTATTTCGAATAATTTAGCAAATGCGAATACAAAAGGGTTTAAAGAAGATAGCCTTGTTGAGGGTTCTTTCAATCATTATTTAGACAAAGCACAAAAAAAAGGTGAAGAGCCTTTAAAGTTAAGTGAAGTTATGAATACTATTCCAAAAATTGATGGGGAGTATATGAATCAAGAAGTTGGTTCTATAACACAAACTAATAATCAATCGGATTTTGCTTTGAGTCAGGAAAATATGTTTTTTAAAATTCAAAAAACAGATGGAGATATTGAATTAACAAGAGATGGAAGTTTTAAGATATTAGAAGGTAGATTAGTCACACAAAATGGGGACAATGTGTTATCTGATAACAATCAACCGATACTTGTCGGTGATGACAATGAATTTGCAACGAATATATCAGTTGTAGCAACTCAATTCTCAAATCTTTCTAAAGTTGGAAATAATAATTATAAGGTAAATGATTTTACCAAGCTAGATATTATCCCTAACAATAATCAAAATCTTCTTCAAGGGGCAATAGAAGAAAGTAATGTAAGTACAATAAAAACAATGGTTTCACTTATTGAAGCACAACGAAAGTTTGAGCAAAATCAAAAAGCTATCAATGGAATTGATCAGTTAAATGCCAAAGTTATTGAAGCTATTGGGAATAATGGGTAACATAAAGAATGCAAGCAAGTAATGTAACAGAATTATTATTTCAACAATTGAATTTTCGAGGAGAAAAACAAAAAGTCATATCATCCAATATTGCCAATATTGATACACCAGATTATAAAACAAAAGATTTAAAATTTGAAAATGAATTGGTAAAATCCAACCAAGAAGCACAATTAAAATTAACAAGAACACATAATAATCACCTTCCATTAATGGATAATTCAAGCAAAAATGGTATGAAACTTTATGAAGTACAAGGGCTTGAAGAACAAAATGATGGTAATAATGTAAACCTAGATACACAAATGAGTAATATGTCAAAAAACTCAATTATGTTTAGTGCTATACAAAATTCAATTAAAAAAGATTCAACATGGTTCAAGACTGTCATTGACTCTTCAAGTAAAAATTAATAGGATATAGGTAATATATGGATCAAATCATTAAATTTATTAATAATCTGAATGCGGCTCAGAGAGCTGTAATTATAGGTGGATTTTCTGTTCTATTTTTATTTTTAATGGGTTTATTAATTTATTCCAATATTAAAGCTAAAGATGAAGAGTTAAATTATACAATAGCAACAAATCTTACAAAAAATCAAGTAATGTTAGCAAGTACTGAACTAGATGGTGCTTCTATACCATATATAGTTGTTGGTAGTGGAAATAATTTAACTCTAAAAACAAATAAAAACAATATCAATGTAGCAAAAATAAAATTAGTAACTAGTGATGCAGAAACTTCAAAACATACAGGATGGGAGATATTTGACAAAAGTTCATTAGGAACTACAAATTTTGAAAATAAAGTAAAGTACTTGCGAGCTTTAGAAGGTGAACTAGGAAGATCTTTAGAATCAATATCAGGTATTTTGTCTGCTTCTGTTAAAATTGGTATACCAAAAGAATCTGTATTTACACAACGAAAAGTTCCTCCTACTGCTTCAGCTGTTTTAACTTTACGAGAGGGAACTTCTCTCTCTCAAAGACAAATTGAAGGGATAAAAAATTTTATCGCTTCTGCAATACCTAAGTTATTACCAGAAAATATTAAACTTATTAATCAAAATGGGTCATTATTAGAAAATAGTGAAGAAGATATTGAAAGTTTAAAATATATCCAACATGAAAAATATAAAACAAAATTAGAAGCTGATTATGAAAATAAAATTAAAGACTTATTATCAAATATACTTGGTGGAAATAGAATGTCTGCAAAAGTGTCTATAGAACTTGATTTTACAAAACAAGAGATAAGTCAAGAGATATATGATCCAGAAGGGACAATTAGAAGTCAACAAACAACAGAGATAGCAACTCAATCTGATGCACAAGAACCACAACCAGGAGGAGTTCCTGGGGTACAAAGTAATATAGAAAATCCAGATTTAGAGAATGGATTAAAAACAACGAAAGCATCTTCGGAAGAGGCAAAAAATGTCACAAATTATGAAATATCAAAAAAAGTAATAAATCAAAAAAATAATGCTTATGCAAGTATTGCCAATATAACAGCTGCTGTAACATTTGATTCAAAAATATTAGAAAAAATAGAAAATAAAGAAGAATTTTTAGCTGGACTTGATTCAATAGTAAAAGAAGCTATAGGATACAAAGAAAAAAGAGGAGATAGAGTTACTGTAAAAGATTTCAAATATATTGAAATAGAAGCAGGTACAGCAATGACTCAAGAACAAGAAGCAACATCTTTAGGGGTGTCTGGTGTACAAAATATATTTAAAGAGTATGAACAATATATTCAATATCTTATTGCGATGATTTTATTATATGTTTTTTATAAAAAATTCATTTCTAATAATGAGATTGCACTTATGGGTGAAAGTGGAAATACAAAGTCAGGAAAATTAGAAGAAGATTTTGATTTCAATGAGTTTGATGGAGCTGATGCGAAAAATAAACTCAGGGCAAAAGTAAAAAGTCAAATTTTAAATAATTTGGATGGCTTAGATGAAGAAGAAGCTGCAAAATATGAAGTTTTAATAGAACAAATAGATAAAGCAGTATCGGACAATCCTCAAGATATAGCACAAATGATTAAGATGCTACTTCAAGAGGGTGATAGTAAGTTTAAGTCTAAGTCTTAAGGGAGAGGTAATATAAATGTCAACAACACAAGCAAATTATGAATTACTGACAGGTATGCCTATGATGGAAAAGATTGCACATTTTTGTGTCTTAATAGGGGAAGAAGCTACTGTTAAAATTTTTCAAAGTTTACCTAAAGAGATAGTTGAAGACTTATCTGTACAAATATCACAAATCAGATCTATTGATAAAGCTGTATCTCTAGCAATTTTAGAAGAGTTTCACCTTTTTATTAAATCTAGTGCTTATATTAGTAGTGGTGGTTTTGATTATGCAAAAGATATTTTATATAAATCTTTAGGAAAAGCAGAAGCAGATAAAGTATTAGCAAAACTAGCACGAATGCAAGAAGCAAAACAATCATTTGCTTATTTAGATAATATAGACCCAAAACAATTAGCAGATTTTATTAAAGATGAGTCTCCACAAACTATAGCTGTTGTATTAGCACATATGGAGCCTGAAGACTCATCAATTGTATTATCAAAACTTGATGATAATTTAAGAGTAAAAGTATCCATGCAAATGGCTACAATCAAAGATGTATCGCCAACTATTGTGAGATCTATGTCAAATGTTCTGGAAAAAAAGCTAGAGTCATTATTGGCATCTATTGTTACTGTTGGTGGTGTTAAAACAGTTGCTGATATGTTAAATAAAATGGGACCTAAAGCAAATGAAATTTTAGCAAATATCAATGGGTTAGATGCAGAATTAGCAGCTAAAATTAAAGAAAAAATGTTTGTATTTGAAGATTTATTAGCCTTAGAAACAAATGAGATAATGAAAGTTTTAGGAAATATTGAAACTGAAGATTTAACAATTGCATTAAAAAATGCTACTGAAGATGAGATGGCAACAATACAAGCCGCAATGTCTCAAAGAGCTAAAGATAGATTTAATGAAGAGTTTGAAATGTTAGGAAAAGTGAAAATTAAAGATATAGAAGAAGCACAAAGAAAAATTCTTGATGTGGCAATGAGATTGTTAGAAAGTGGTGAAATAGAAAGAGCAGATGAGGAATAATCATGTCAACAAATAATAATAATGTTAATACAACAGCAAATATTGTAAAATCTCATCAAGAAGCACAACCATATGAATTAGGTAATTTTATATCAAATGGTCAGTCGCAAAATGATCAGATGAAAAATGTAGCAGTACTTAATGATAAATCAATAAATGGGAATGTTGATCCCGTAATTCAAGAGATACAAAAAATACAACAATCTATGTTGGAGATTGCCCAAAAAGTAACATTAATTGAAAATGATGGAATCAAAGGGCGAGACCTTGATAAGCAACTCATAGAAGCATTAAAAGATTTAAAAAATTATTCAACTTTTTTTGAACAAGCAACATTTCAAATGGAAACAAAATTATTAAAAACATCATTATCGATAGCTGAAAAAATTATTGGTATTGAGGTTGGTGAATCATCATCAAAAATAGCAAAAGAAACAATTACAAGTATGATGGACAAAGTTAAAACTGCTTCAAAAGTAACAATACATTTAAATCCAAAAGACTATATTGCTCTAAAAGATCAGCTTAATTTTGATTCTTTTGTAAATTTACAAGAAGACCAAAATGTATCTATAGGAGGAGTTGTAATAGCTAGCGATCTTGGAAATTTTGATGGTAGTGTAGAATCAAAAATTCAAAGTATGTTGGAATCACTGGATGCAGTTATATAATATAAATATTCAATGAAACTCAAAATATATTCTTAATCTTATTTAATTATTATACAAAATTATATTTTTTATGATATAATATTTTAAAATAACGAAAAAGTTGACTAAATGGAAATTACTACAAATGATTACGAAGTCCTTGTTGATACAGAAGCCAAGGTTGATGTTGTACTAGGACATACAGATATAACTGTGAAAGATTTCTTAGATTTTTGTGAGGGAGATGTTATCTCTCTTAATAAATTGGCAGGAGATGGTGGTGATATTTTTGTAAATGAAAGGGTAATTGGTACGGGGGATATTATTGTTATTGATGAAAAATTAGCAATAAGAGTTCAAGATGCCATGAGTCCTGAAAAAGTAGTAAATTTCTTTTTTGATGAAAAATCTGTATAGGAGTATATTATGGCAGTAGATGGAGTAATAACAAGTAGTTCAATAGGTGTAGATGGTAATGCTTATACAACATCAGTAAGTAATGATGAATTAACAAATGATGATTTTTTAACATTAATGCTTGAAGAGATGAAACAACAAGATCCTACTGATCCAATGGATAGTTCAGCACTTATGGATAATCAATTAAAAATGTCAACTATTCAGTCAAATCTTCAACTAGCTGAATCTATGGCATCAATGCAAGCATCATATGCAGCATCAGCCTTAGCAACAGCAGCTAACATGATAGGACATATTGTTGAGGATGGGGAAACAGATGATGATGGATTGTTAAAATCATACCTAGTTGAAACAATTGAGAATCAGGATGGTGAATTGTATGCAAATGTTAGGCAAATAACTGGAATAGCAGATGGTTTAATAGACACAGAAACAGAAGAATTAGCTTTATATGATGCGGATGGATATATATATGATGGAGATACAAAAACTGAGTATAGATTAGCATTGGATAGTGATGGTCGATTTACTTATAATGATGATGGTAGTTTAAAAATTGTGGATGCAGATAATGAGGTAATTGCAGATGAAGCTGTTACATCAAAATATAAATACTATGCTTCTTCTGCTATATATGCAGAAGATACAGTAAGTATACCTTTAAGCAATATCCAAGAAGTAAGATAAGGATTTATTATGTTAACATCAATGGCGAATGGTACTACAGCACTAAATGCTTTTCAACAAGCATTGGATGTTCAATCAAATAATGTTTCAAATACAAAAACAATGGCATTTAAATCTGATTCTGTATCTTTTTCAGATATGATTTATAGTAGTCAACAAGTTGGATATGGTGTATATATGGATACGCCGAGTAAAAGTTTTAACCAAGGTTCTATAACACCTACAGGAATTAATTATGATTTTGCAATAGATGGGGATGGTTTTTTTACAGTTTTAAACCCAAGTAATCCAAACAATGAATACTACACTAGAGCAGGTAATTTTAAAAATGATAAAGATAACTTCTTAGCAGATGGTAATGGATTACAAGTTCAGGGCTTAATCCCAACTGTCTCAGGAGATATAATTACTTCAGAATATGAAAAAAACATTGCAACTTCAATTGTTGATGATGGAAATAGTGTAGTTTCAATAAATACATATATAACAGATTATGCAAAAAATGCTACAGCAACTGGTGCAACAGGGGTAAGTGGCACAAACTATAAAAGTGTTGATTCAAATATTTCAAATATAGAAGAGTTAAGTTATGCATATAGAAGTGCTTTAAAGTTATATGCTACAAATCCAGTAGAGGGAGAAGTTGCTGAAAAATTTAGTGCCAGTGTTGATTTCCCAATAATCATTCCTGAAAATGATGAATATACAGTAGAACTATTAATTAATGGTATAAAGTTTCAGCAAAATTTTGAAGATAGTGTTGAAAATACTTTACGATTATTGTCAGATAAAATCAATGAAACAGGAGCAGTAACTTCATCTGTAGATACGGTAACAGGAGAGATGATTATAGGATCAATGATACCAGGTAAGGTAATGAGTGTTTCGCAAGCAAAATTAAATGATAATAGTGTGAATATTACAGAACTTACTACAGAAAGTGGTTCTGGTTTGGCACTTGTAGATTCGATTTATGCAGAACTCCAAACACTAGTTACAAGTGTTGGAGGGAGCGTAGCAACAAATAAAAGTGAAATAGTTAATCCAACAAGTGGAGATAGTTTAACATTTGAATCTATTATTTTAGATCTTAATAAATTAGGGATGAATAGTACATTATATGAAAAGCTTCTTGCAGGAGATCCAGAAGCGGTAGCTGCATATCCTGAGATAGAAAGTGAAGATGGTAATATATATTTAAGTGATGGGGAAGCTAAGTTTTTAGTGGGAAAGATAGTCCCAGTTACATTCACAGATAAAAGTCAATTGAAACCAGAAGGAGACAATCTTTATACAAAAGGTAGTCAAAATATGAACAGAATGTTTATAGAAGGTAATGCTGAAGTTGTGGGGGGTTACTTAGAAGAGAGTAATGTGGATTTGTCAAAAGAATTAGTAAATATACTTACTTTTCAAAAAGCTTTTGAAGCTAACTCTAAGTCAATAACAACTTCAGATGAATTACTAAAAACAGCTTTAGCACTTAAAACCACTTAAGTGCTTAAATTGATATTGCTTTTATAAAGAGCAGTATCAATTTGAGCATTAAAAACGATGTTCGTAATACAATAAAAAGGATATATCATGGTTGGAGCACTTTGGACAGGAATCTCAGGACTTGGAGGTTCACAAACAGGGCTAGACAATGAGTCAAATAATATCGCTAATGTTAATACTATTGGGTATAAAGCATCAAGAGTATCTTTTGCAGATCAAATGTACCAAGACAGAATTGGTAAAGGGGTAACCTCTTTTGATGTAGAAAAAATGTACACTCAAGGAAATCTTAAGAATACAGGAGTTTCATATGATATGGCTCTTTCAGGAGATGGATTTTTTCAAGTAAAAGATGGAGCTGATACCTATTACACACGAGCTGGAAACTTTAGGATGGGTGAAGGTGGAACACTTGAAGATGTAGCACAAAATAAAGTACAAGGATGGGCTATACAGCCTGTTACTGATGCTGATATTACCGCAACAGATCCTAATGCAAAATTTTTTACTAATGATTTTACAAAATTACTTGGAAATAAAGTAATAAGAGATACAACAAGTATAGAAACTATTGTAGCAAAAGCAACAGATTACACTACAACAGCAAGTACAGATAATAGTACTACTTTTTCAGGTGCAGGATATAAGTCTGCATCAACTAAAATAGCTGATGTAGAAGCATTGATTACAGAATATAATTCTGCACTTTCTGTATATGCGGAAGCAGATCCAAAACCAACTTCATCAACTTCAACAACACAAAAAGACTTGTTAAATTTTCCTTTGACAGGTGCAGAACTTGCAGAGGGTGATGAAATTTATGCTTATATTGATGGGAGAAAATATTCAGTAAGTTTTGATACAGATAATGCAACAACGATGAAAAATTTTGCAGATGAACTTTCTGATACAACAGGATTTAAAGCTTATTTAACTGGAGATACAACTTCACCTTTTGATCCAGATACACAAGCAGCTGCAGAATTTGGATATGTTGTTGTGGAAGGATTAATTCCTGGAAAACAATATAGAGTTACAGAATTTGGATGGACGGATGCTAGTAATAGTAATCAGTCATCAAAAGGAGATGTTGTTAATATACAGCCCGCAGTTTTAGGTACTGGTATGGGACATATAGATTCAATCAAAGATGCTATGGCTCAAGCAGTGAGCGGAAAGCAAATGGATGTTTATTCAGAAAGTGAAATTGCATTTAATGAAGATGCAGGATCAGTGACAGATAATATCTATACATATCAAATAGAGATTTATGATAATGATTTAGGACAAACAGTTACAGTACCAACAACTCCATTAACATTAGATAATGGAGGAGGAGGATATGACGCTTCAACTCCAGCTGCAAAAGATGCATCAATCACACAACTTGCTGCTGATATCAATGCAGATCCAGAGCTGTCACTTTATGTGGAAGCATTTAATTTTAATGGAAATTTAGTTGTTAAAACAAAAGACTCTAATTATGATGTTGAATTTACAGGAGAATTATCAACAAATATTGCTGTTCAAGAGATACAGACAGTTACTTTATCTGGAGGTATTTCAGGTACAACAGCTACAGAATCATTATCATTTTTAGGACACACATTAACAGGGTTAGACAACAGTGGTGGGAATTTTGATACAGCAATAGAAGTTGCAGATTTAATAGCAAATGTAGGAACTAATGATACAGATATTATAACTACATGGAATGCAAATAATCCAACAAGAGAAATTGCATCTATAGCTCAAGATGCAATACCTAATGACAATAGATTAATTATCACATATATAGGTTCAGAAGGAAATGTATCAGAGATATTAACATCAGCAGATAATGGTGTGACATTTGGTGAGTCTGCAGAAACACAACCTGGTAGAGCAGTAGGAATTTTACCAAAAAATCCTAATATAAGTGGTCGAGAAGGTGCAGGTGCAGAATTTTTACAAATTAATACAAATATTAATCAAACAGCATCAAAAAGTGAATTACAACTTAGACTTGATACTTTGGGTTTAACAGATAGTGCGTTTGGAGATTTTGAAGTTGATAATACTGGTCTTGTAACTATGACACAAGATGGTGCACGATTTGCTATAGGGCAAGTTGCAATTGCTAGATTTACAGACAATCGTGGACTTGATCCAGTTGGAGATAATCTTCTTATGGAAACAACACGAAGTGGATCTGCATTGTTTAATATTGACAATGATAAAATGGCAGAGATAAAAGGTGGAACACTAGAGCTTTCAACAGCAGATTTAAGTGAGTCGTTAGTTAATCTTATGGTATTCCAAAGAGCCTTTGAAGCAAATGCGAAGTCTATTACTACTGCTGACTCTATTTTAACAACATTGATTCAATTAAAAAGATAGTTTATGGAAGATTTTTTACTTGTTTCCATACTTGGTGTATTAACTGTATATTTTTATAGTAGTATGAATGTATATAAATCTCTTTATAAAAAAATCACAGAAGAGAGGGATATGCAAGTAGAAAAAGTAAAAAATCTAGAAAAATTAAAAGAAAAGTTTGAACAACAAGTAAAATTTTCTCTTGAGACAA
>Ga0209633_10001592_pt1 | contig 23036 bp, 20 predicted proteins | sample Cruoilmetagenom1_FD_187290 | JGI IMG/M metagenome (GOLD analysis project Ga0209633, IMG submission 187290) | Oil polluted marine microbial communities from Coal Oil Point, Santa Barbara, California, USA - Sample 1 (SPAdes) (version 2) | ecosystem: Environmental > Aquatic > Marine > Oil seeps ...
CCAAGCTCAGTATCAAAAAGAAAAGGCTTAAAGCTGCCTGGAATGATAGCTTTCGACTTAAAGTGTTGTTTGGTTTATGATTTTAATGCGTTTGCCCTGCCTGCGTGCACCTTTTTATAAGTTACTAAACAAAGATAAAAAACATTTTATTTGTCCTATCTGTAAATACTCGGGACCTTTTAAGGATAAAAACGAACGGCTCCATGCAAAATGTCCCAAATGCGGAGAGCTGGAAAGGGCCAGACTCCAGTTTTTAGTGTTGGAAAAAATTCTAAATGATAGGGATTGTGCTTCACAGAGTATCTTGCACATTGCTCCTGAAAACTATTTCATCAAATATTTTAAAAAAAGGTTTGCTAGCTACACATCTGGAGATTTATTCAGAAAAGATGTTGATCATAACTTTGATATCCAGAATATTCCTTTTAACGATTCCAGTTTTGATATTGTTTTTGCATCACATGTCCTAGAATATCCAACCGATGATATTAAGGCGATTTTAGAATTAAGAAGAATTTTAAAACCTGGAGGTATAGCTGTTTTATCAATTCCACTTGTTCACGAAAAAACCATTGACCGAAAAACCAGGCATAAAACTTCTCGGATGATGCATGAACCCGGAGTGGACTATTTTAAACGCTTTGAAAAAGTATTTACAAAAGTGGAATTACATAGGACTGAAATGTACCCAAAAGAAAATCAGCTTTTTATATATCGAGGCGATAATAGCTCGTACCCATTATTTGTTACTGATGGCTGGCATTCTGATATCGTGCCTGTTTGTTATGTCTGATATTACACGTTCTTAATTATTTCAAAAAGTTGATTTTTAATAACTTCATTTGAAAAATACAGATCATAAATTGATCTAGGTGAAGTCAAATCATACCTGTTTTGCTCTATGAGAGTGATTAGTTTCAATATGCTACTAGCGATAGATTTGGGATTACCAGCCTCACAAAATATTATCCCCTGATTTTCTTGCTTTAAAAGTTCAGCTGGATAGGCATCTGATATCAAAGTAATAACAGGTTTGCCACAGGCTAATGCCTGATAGACTTTGTTTGGAATGACTCGATGTGATTTTTCGCCTAAGCCAAATATACCCAGGCAAATATCTGCACGTCGAATACGCTCCGGAAGATCATGAAATGGGATCCATTCTTCAAATTGAACAGATACATTTTTATTTCCTTTTTGCTGAACAACAGTTTTGCACTGATCTCTCTCAGCTCCATCACCTAAAAAAACAAGCTTTATGGGAGGCCCCTTGTAATGCTGAATTGCTTCTGCAATAAACTTCGGCCCTTGTAAGCCTATAAAGGTACCAAAAAACAGAACTTCTGGAATTTCATTCTGCTTAGTAACTTTAGGATAAAAAAGTGCTTCCTCAGCTGACACAGGAATAACCTTAAGCTTGTTTTTATGACAACCGAGCTGTTTGAAAAAATACTGTTTATGACATTCAGTATCAGCAATAATAATATCTGCCAGAGAAAAACGCTTTTTTTCCCAGCTTAATAGTTTTTTAGCCCGAATTGACTCCGGCGAATATTTCTTTTTCTCATAGACTCTTTTATCATATGCACTAATGAGTGGATCAAAAATTAATGGGATTTTTTTCATTTTTGCCCATCGGGATGCAGCTGAAATATCCCGCTGTCTGAAACAGGGAACCCATACAAAGTCTATAGAACCAAAGTTCCTGAATCGAGCTTCAATATCACCTAATTTTGAAAAATGGGGCTGGTACTCAATAACTTCGTGCTCAAAACTTTTAAGACACTGAATAATGGTTCTGTTTCGTGGGTAATTAGGGCCGTAATTTCCATTACGGCCCCACCACAAAATCCGTTTTTTAGCGTCCACATTCATTTTACTGTTACTTCATTAGCTATCTGAGCACGAATATCAGGATAATTTTTACAAAATCTATGTTTTTCAAATCCCTGTAGAGATAACGTTACGATAGGAGCCCTTACAATAAATTGCTTGTATTGATATTTCTCCAGAGCCATATAATCATTTTCTTCCGACTTCATCGCTTGCGGTTGCAAGGTAACAACAGGCTTGTGCGCATAAATCGCCTCTGAAACCATCGTTAAGCTGTCTTCGGTACAAAATATCACCCGCCCGTCGTCTAAAAAACGTTTTACCACTTTTTGAGGGTTAGATGAGAACCAGATCGCTTCATCAACAACTGTATCATTAAGAGCTTGCCTTAGTAGCTCCTCGACTCTATCACCTGTTCTTCGAGACGTCGTTATTTTCCATAAAATATTGTCACGTTTTGCTATTTCAATAATCGCCTGAGCAAGCTGTTTCCAGTCAGAGTCAGTATAGGAGTAGCCAGCACCATTTCCACCAATTAAAAGCGTGTAGTATGGCTGATCATTATTCTTCGCTCCCGGATTAATATTGGCAGGAGGCAGATCAAGTACCACATTATTACTGATATTTCCTTTTATCGGTACAACCGTAAAAACTTTGGTAAGCAGACGATTGTTGTAACCTTTCAATGTACCACTAAAAATATTATTTACCTTATGGATTCTACTCAATACAATATTTGCAAATAAAGTGTTTCCCCCTGCAGAAATAATTAATATGGGTTTTATAGACGGAATCTCACTATGTTGATAAAAAAAAGAAAATACTTTCTTATCTAGTAACCCAGGTAAATAGTTAGCTATAAAGCGCATAAGGGCGCGCAAGACTTTATATTTAAGTTGAACATCTACAATTATAACTTGGTGTTTATAACGTAACTGGATAGCTTCACTAAGCCCAATGCTTTGATTAAAGTGTCCAGGTAAGCCATCGGATAGTATCCATATTGTATTCATTGTCTCTTACAAACCCTTGTCATAATCAAACAGGTTTTCACTTTTTAATACCCCTTTTACCTGTTTTTAACTTTAGCTTAAAAGCATAAAAATTATCCTTACCGCTAATGGTAATACGTTTCAATTGATAAGGATTCACTTGTTGAAAGCTATTAATGCCTTTCTCAACCGTAGTCGCATTGCTATACCCTGCCTGTTCAGCTATTTTCAGATCGGCCTCATCATATAAACCAAAGGGGTAACAAAACGAGTCACATTCAATATTGAAGGTTTCTTTTAATTGATTCCTGGAGTTAATAATTTCCTGTTGCTTTTGTTCTTGAGACAAGGTGGGTAAGTTATCATGGGTCATCGTATGTGAACCAATCTCAATCAGACCTGAATCAATCAGTTCTATTACTTGTTCATCTTGTAATTTAGGCTCTTGCATGAGCTCATTATTACTGTTTTTCTTTTTGCGTTTACTCGACCATTCACGATTATGTCGATCAACCACCAGATAAATCGTGGCTTTTGCATTATATTTATTCAAGATAGGTAAAGCGTTCGTACAATTATCTGAATATCCATCATCAAAAGTAATTGCTACGCTCTTTTCAGGTAAAGATGATTTCTGTTTTATCAATTCAGTCAGAGTAAAAAAATGCCAGCCATTCTCACTCAAATAGCGAACCTGCTTTTCAAAGACAGCTGGAGACACTCGTAGTGAATTAAACTTTGCACCTTTAACAGGCTCTCTGATCATGTGATACATCAGAATACGAGGATTTTGATAAGTAACAGTTTTTTTCCACCAGGCGTAACGATGGGAAAAATAAAGAATCAATAATAAAAGGATGATAAAAATTGGAGAAGTCATAATAAGGACTCATAAAGAGCTAGAGTCTGAACCAGCATATCCTGTTTTTTATAATGAGTCAGAGGTTGCAGTGGCGACTTTATTTCACCTTGATAAAGCTGTTGGCAACGCTTTGCTATGCCCTCAACATCCCCCAGAGGAACTAAGCCCAGTGGAAAAACCGTACCTAGCGTTTCTCCCACTCCACCATGATCATAGGCAATTACTGCCTTACCAAGGCTAACTGCTTCTACTGCTGTTCGGCCAAAGGATTCAGGCTTGGTAGATAATGACAGTACCGCTGCAGAAATTGCATAAATCTGTTTCATATCTGAGCGATAACCTGTATAGGTTATAAATTCTTCCAGACCTTCTTCTTTAACGCGTTGATAAAGTTCTTGTGCATATTGTAATCGCTTGGGATCTTCACCACCCACAATCAGTCCATGTACTTCGGGGTTGTTTAAACTTAATTGTTTGATCACTTCAATAAAATCATTATGCCCTTTTAAGCGGGTCAACCGACCTGGCAAAGTAATCAACCACTTTCCACGAGTTTGTGGGAAGTTTTTATACCAACACTCAAACCATTCATCTTCCGGTTGATAAGCAAAGGGGAATTCATCCGCACCTATCCCTCGGGCAATAGTAATAATTTTTTCTTCTGGCGTATCTGGATAATGCTCTAGCAGGTATTTTTTGACGGTATTTGATACCGCAATGACTTTCTCGCCATAGGTCATGACTTTACTATAACGGCTTACAGAGTTCAGCCCGTGCATAGTGGTCACAAAATGTGGACGATTTTTTTTTGATATCTTTCGCCACGCCAGATAAGCAACCCAGGCAGGCAGGCGAGAACGGGCATGAATAATATCGACAGGATTTTTTAACAACCACCTTCTTAATTTTCTTGCCTGTAAAAATGTAAGTGGTGATTTTTTTCCCAAATTCCATTCAATATGGTTACTACCTTCTTTGATTAGCTTATCAAGTAACCGCCCACCTGATGAAATCACTATCGATCTATGACCAGCTTCAACAATTGCCTTGGCAACTTCCAAGGTTCCCTTTTCAACGCCACCACTGTTCAAATCAGGAAGTAATTGCACAATAGTGAGTGGTTTTTTCATAATTTATAAATCAAATTTTTTTAATAAGAGTTTAGAGCAACGATCTGCTTCGTAAATTGGATGTAAGGATTTATCGTTTCTGGCTGAATCCATAGTGCAAACCCTGCCTTCAGATTGTAAACGGTCAATCTCTTCAGTTATGCGGGTAGATTTATCATGAGCCAGTTTCAGAATTCCTGTTTTCGCCCCAGAAGTTAGTGCTTCATAAATCATCGAGATACTATCAGTTGTCACCCAGATCTGTCCTGCTTTTAGTATTCTAGCTGGAAGCCATTCTGATGACACTTCATCCGGTACAACCATTTTAATTTGTGGAAATTGATTTTTAATTTCTTTATAAATAGCATGAGGTGTCCTTCGTGACCCAGCAATCGTCCACTTGGTATCAGGGTTTTGTTCAAGCAACTCCTGAATCTGAGCATTCATTTTTGCCGAATCCCATTTAAAATGCTTCGAAGGTCCCCCAAGTAAGATCAAACCATCATTGGCTACTCGCAAGGAGTCATCCGATATTACGCGATTAATTGTTCCAAATGTTTCTATTACATTCTTCCTATTTACGGGCTTGTCGTGCCGGGGGATAAAGCAAAGGTCAAAGAACCCATTGGGTAAACTTGGACTCATCATGACAACTACTCGCCCACCAAAACACCGTCTGTATGCCAGTAAACTCAAATGAGTATGATGGCCTGCACCAACAATCAAATCAGGCTTTCGTTTACTGGATTTCCCACAAGCTTTTAGTAATAACATACCAAGAAAGTTAGGAAGTGGAATCATTGGCATCCTGATAAGTTCTATCTCACGATATTTTGACAAGCCTTGAATCAACCCCTCTATTTGGTTTTGATGACCTGGCTTGCCATCAGATACCGCCCATATGTTTAGTATCTTGTTTGTTCTCGATGTCGGGATATTCATTGCCTCTTATTTAACCACTACAAACCAGTATTGATTTACGACTGATTTACAATCTCCATGTTGGCGTAGGTACTACATTTTTTACATCGATTGTAATTGCTTGATCTGACGATATTTTTTGATAATCCAGAGTTCCCCATTCTCTAAACTGCTTATGTCCTACAGCAACAATAATTGCATCATATTTTATAGTAGAAGATAACGGGTCAGGAACCACACTTTCACCATAATACTCCTTTGCCTCTTCCGTTTCTGCCCATGGATCATAAACATCTACATCAGTCCTGTAATCCTGTAACTCCTCATAAATATCCATTACTTTTGAATTACGCATATCTGGACAATCTTCCTTAAAGGTAATTCCCATAATAAGAACTTTGGCATCTTTAATGGTTTTGCCCGCCTTGATCATTTCTTTAATGGTTTTTTCAGCAATGTATCTCGACATTCCATTATTTATCTGTCTGGAAGATAGAATCAGGTTGGGTTTATAGCCTAACTCTTCCGCTTTAAAAGTCAGATAATAAGGATCAACACCAATACAATGCCCACCAACCAAACCAGGACTTAACTTGATAAAATTCCATTTGGTTGCAGCTGCATCAATGACTTCATTGGTATCTATACCCATCTGGTCAAAAATTAATGCAAGTTCATTGATTAAAGCGATATTAACGTCACGCTGGGTATTTTCGATGACCTTGGAAGCTTCAGCCACTTTAATACTCGAAGCCAGATGAGTACCAGCTGTAATAATCGACTGATAAAGCTTGTCGACCCGCTTTGCTGTCTGCGGCGTAGAGCCTGAGGTAACTTTCAGAATATTCTTAACGGTATGATGTTTGTCACCCGGATTAATCCGCTCCGGCGAATAACCCACATAGAAGTCCTTATTAAACACTAGCTTTGAATCTAGTTCCAAAATGGGCACACACACATCTTCTGTCACACCGGGATAAACCGTGGATTCATAAATAACCAAATCATCTTTTTTCAGGACTTTAGCAACCGTTTCAGATGACTTTATCAAAGGTGATAAATCCGGACGACTGGATTTATCAATTGGCGTGGGAACAGTAATTATATAGATGTTACAATCCCTGATTTTTTCAAGATCCGTCGTGTATTGAATATTTTCTTTAACTTTTTCTAAAAGCTCACTTTCTACTTCCAGTGTTCTATCATACCCCGCTACCAGCTCATCAATACGTTCCTGAATAATATCAAAACCAGTTACCGGATACTTTTCTGCAAAGGCAATACCCAACGGTAAACCGACATAGCCTAAACCAATGATACCTATTTTATCTGTCATATTTTTACCGGAAACTTTTCGAATATAAGATTATTTTGTCATCCTATCGAATTCTAATCCGTATAGTCTATGAAAACTTCAGATTTAATGAAATAAGTCATGAAAATACCCATTATCCGCGGAAGCGCTGACAAAACTCACAAAGTATCAAAGTTGCAACTTTATTGATAAAAAACTGATTAAGACTAAACAAGCGGATGAAACATACTTGTTTAGTTTGCAGGAAATCCACTACCTTTGTGGGATAAAATATATGGGAAAGCAATGATGACGGAAAAAAACGCCTGAAACCTATTTAAGAAGAACTTAGCAGCAGCGACAATTTTGTCATTATCGCACCTGAATATCACGGACAGTTTTCTGTGGATTTAAAGAATTTTTTTCCTGATGTGAAGACATGGACTCTCAGATTTTGTGCAAAATGAAGCGAATAGTAGGGCTCTTTGCTATATTTTAAACAAAAGCTGGGAATTTTTAGCCAATTTTATGAGACACCCTGAAGATTTTTACAGACTTATAGAACCCCCCACTTTTTTGCATCAGCCACGACCCTAAAGCTTCCCGCTGCTTTTAATTCCTAAGTAAGCGTTAATTAATTCAACTGTCATTTGATCGGGTTGTACATCCATGGTGGTTATGCCGCTGGCTATGAGTTGTTCAAATGTTTTGATACGGTGCTGCAGATATTGTTGGGTGGCGGTGTTTTCGATAGCGCTTTGTAAATCTGTGACAGGTTTTTCTAGCAATCTATCAATGCTGGCTTCGCGTAGGCTGGCGAGTAAAACCAGGTGGCGTTTTTTTAATAGATTAATCGCTGGGAGTAGGTCGTCGGTGTCTTCATCACGCAGGTTGGTGAGTATAATCACAAGGGCGCGTTTTTTGTGGCGTACTAGCAATTCAGTGGCTGCTTTACTGTAGTCGGGTGCATCGGTGCTGGGTTGTAAGTCGTAAACCGTATTTAGAATATTTTGCACGGTATGCTGACCTTTGCGTGGTGACAGCCAGCGCTGGTCGTTACTCGCAAAGGTACTTAAACCTACTGCATCACCCTGTCGTAATGCGACATAGGACAGCAGTAATAGTGCATTCAGAGTGTGATCAAAATGAGAGAGTTCATCATCTTTTGCCAGCATGCGATGCCCACAATCGAGCATAAATATAATTTCCTGATCGCGTTCATCCTGATATTCGCGTGAGATCAGTTTTTGATGGCGTGAGGTGGCTTTCCAGTCAATCTGGCGTAGTGCATCACCTTCGCGGTATTCACGTAGCTGATGAAAGTCCTGACCTTCACCGCGACGACGTTTTTTGATAATGCCCATCTGGCTTAAGTTATTGTCTGTTGCTAATAGGGCATAGTGTGAAATCGCCGCAAAATTTGGGTACACATTGGTTTCGCTGTGTACGGGTAAAATGATGTTACGTTGCCAGAATTTTAGCCATGATTGCAGTTTTAACTGTACCTGCGGAAACACAAGCTTGCCTCTTTTATGTGCTGTTATTTTATATTGAATATCCGCATGTTGTTGGGAAGGAATACTAATTTTAACGGGCAGGCCTTCGCTTTGAACTTCGATGGGGAAGTGATCAAATAAATTCACTAGCTGCTGTTTTTTGCTGTGATTATGCACCCGTAAACTGATATGACGACTCACACCAAGCGGTAAAGAGCCGGGTAAATCGCGACTTACTTCAATCGGTTGAGAAAGATACACAAGCACCAGATCAATTAGCAAAATCACTGCAATGAGTGCCAGAGCCATTTTCCAGATGGGTATTAGCCCTGGCCAAAAAATGGCAAGCAGACTCAATAAGGCTAGCCCGCCTAAAAGGTAAAAAGTATTTTTGTCTGGAATGGGTAGCATTTAACCTAGAATCCTCGGTTATTGTCTAGGTGCTTCAATTTTATCAAGGATAGTTTGTAAAACCTGATCGGTAGTAAAACCCTCTAGCTCCATTTCAGGTGCAAGTCCTACGCGGTGGCGTAAAACCGGTAATGCAATTTCCTTAATATCATCTGGCGTTATATAGTCTCGAGCCTTTAGCATCGCCTGTGCACGAGCAGCACTAATAAGCGAAATACTGCCACGAGGCCCTGCGCCAATGGTTAAGCCCTGCCAGTTACGTGTGGCGCGAACAATGCGCACTGCGTAATCAATTACGCTTTTATCGGCTTCAACCTCTGCTGCCAGTGATTGCATTGCCTGAATAGTCTCGGGTGTTGCGATTGAATTAACATTGGAAATATTAAGCTGGTTACCACTTTGATGATTGGTGACGGCTGCAACCATCATGCTTTCTTCTTGATCATTTGGATAGTTGATATAAATTTTCATTAAAAAACGATCTAGTTGAGCTTCTGGTAACGGATAAGTACCTTCTTGCTCTAGCGGATTTTGTGTAGCAAGTGTCATAAAAGGAAGCGGTACAGGGTGCGCCGTGCCCTCAATGGTCACCTGTCTTTCTTGCATGACCTCTAAAAGTGCCGACTGTGTTTTAGCGGGGGCACGATTGATTTCATCGGCGAGTAATAGATTGGTAAAAACGGGTCCTTTGCGAACGCTGAATGATTTGCTGTCCATATCATAAAGCGTATGACCGGTAATATCGGCTGGCATTAGATCTGGTGTGAACTGGATGCGATTAAATTCTCCGGAGAAGGTAGCCGCGAGCGCTCTGACCAGTAGCGTTTTGCCAAGTCCTGGCACGCCTTCGATAAGCACATTTCCTGATGCGATGAGTGCAATCAGTGTTTCATCAATCACTTGTTTCTGACCAATTACCGCCTTGGCAATTTGTTGCTTTAATTGCTGAGCGAGTTCGCTGGCCTGTTGTAGTGTCATATCTGTCATAAGCTTATCCTTAACATTGTACTTAAATTGATTTTCTTAATTTTTCTAATTGTTTAACCAGCTGGGTAAATTCATCCGCCTGTTCAAAATTTTCTGTATAGAGTAATTTATTGACTTCTTCTACGGGCATTGAGGCATGTTTGGCTAATAGGGTCAGCTGTTCATCTTTGTTGCGTTGCGCCCAGCCAGGATGGATTTGAGTCAGGCGAAGCATAAGTGCATGACGGGAACTATCAATTAGCTTCTGCTTGTTTTTATGCTTCCAGTAGAAATTGCCGCTGCTGCTAATATGTTCCTTAAGGCTGCGGCGATCCTCTGCCTGTTTCGGAATTAGTGGCCCAAAGCGTCGACTGACCATTAATATCCAGGTGAGGAAAATTAGGCTAAGTGAAAGTATTAATGCCCAAGCGTTGCGCCACATTAACGTCCAAATGGATGGCATTTCATCATCGTGGATTAACCACACTTCGGAGGGTTGATTTAGCGAAAGGTGCTGTCCGTGTATGAGGTGCCAGAATATTTTTGCATGGTCAGATTTTTCTAGGTGATAATTTTTAATAAATCTTAAGTCGGTTACCAATGTAACCAGACCTTCGCCAACTTTTTGACGAACCATAAAGGTTTTATTATTGATTTTAACCTGCTCTGACTGCGCGTTAGTGACGATTAAAGGTTTAAAGCCATTTGTCTGGATTGTCAGTGATTTGTCCACACCATCCAGTGAAATCGTGTGTGGTGCTCTATCGCTGGCTGAAGTGGTCAGGAAATCTGCAATTGTGCCAAAAATTGATTCATCAAAGCCAGAGTCATCATCTCCGTCGTCTCCGTCCTCATTTTCCTCATAAGTACTCTTGTTGCTGTCTTTGTCTGGATCAAATTTAAATGAAATTGATTTGTCAGTGCTAATACCAAGCAATCGCTGCAATGGGTCACGGCTTTCGTTTTTATCAGAATTATCATCATCAGAGTCGTCTTTGCCAAATCTCTCTTCAAAAGATTTATGTTTTTTGGCGTAGTTCCAGTCTTCCACTGAACGCGCAATTAAATGCCCGCCGGATTCAACCCAATCAAGTAACTCATCGGTGCGGTTTTCAGAGAAAGATGAGCGACTGGTAACGATCACTAATACCGTATCGGTATCGGGGAATCCACCCATGCCCTGTACGCTATTTTTTGTTACGGCGGGTATGCCCATGCGTTTTAAAAAGAGGCGACTTGCATACAGTGGGTTTCTACGTGCTTCGCTGAGTAATCCGGTGCGCTCAGTTACTTCTTTGTATTCATGCGATTCGTAGAAAGCATAAGCAGCATAGGCGATGATTACGCCAATCAGTAATGAAATAAGTATGCCTGTCTTCTTATCCATTATGATTTTCTACGTTGTTATCAGTTACTGCACTTGGTGCGGTATTATCTAGTTGTATGGCAAAGTCACTTTCCCAGGTATTGAAGAGTAGTTGCATGCTATTTTCATCTGGGGTGCGATGTGCATAGGCAATGGTTTGCCATTGACTTGTTAATAGCCTTAGATAGGATTGTTTGGTTTTGGCCGCATTACTTTGCGTTAATTTTGCAACCGTGTGTTTGATGACATCGCCTTCGGTATGGCTGTCGTGCAGTTCGACTTTTTCCTGATTAATTAATCGAACCAGAGCGCCACTATAGAGCAGGCTGAGCGCTTGTCTGTGTTCGCCCTGTTGCCATAAATTGCGGGATTCGCTAATAATATCATCAGGCAGAGAATCGGGCCGAACATCCATGCCGAACATGACCTCAGGTGCGATGTACTTATCTTCATCGTGTTTTTTTGTTTTAAAAAGGTGTAGCCAACTGTTACGAAAATAATAAATAAGAAAAATTCCGGTAGCAATAGCAATCCATAGTAAAGCTTCCAACAAAACCGCCAACATTCTTGAGAAAGACTCAAACCAGCCCATATTCACGCTTGATTTTTTCTTCTTTTTTGCTTTAGTTTTTTTCTTAACCCATTTTTTAACCTTTCTTTTGTCATTGAGGTTTTTAGTCAGCATCACTTCGTCAATTATTTCTCTGGATTGATCAACGCTTTTGCGTTCGTTGGCTAAGATTTCTGGAGCTTCTTCTGCTGAGACTGTACTTGTGCCGAGATTATTAATAAGGATAAAGGCACTAATTAATATAAATACTGATGAGGTAATGGTTTTTTTAGCGGGTTTAAAACCCTTGTTAATACTTTCAAAGCGATGATTCATTTTTCTAAAATCTAATTCAATATCCCAAGCTTCTAACTGGGTACGACGATTGATGTAAAGTGCAAAACTACCCGCAACATAAAAAGGATGTACCAGTGTGACTACCAGTACGTAAAACAGATAGCCGAGCTTATCTATCCACTTTTCATATTCGAGGTTATTGCTAAAAACGCTTTCCAGAAAATTGCTGGACATATCAGAGGGCATAAACATTAATATCAGCATAAATAGCGATAGCATTAGAATTATCTCAATTAACCATAAGCCAATGGTTAGCCACACGGCTGTAGAATGAGCAATCATATGAAGTACGCCTTGGCGCTCTGAACGTGCACTTCCACGCAGTTGTTCGAGTTGCCAGATAGCTAGATTAAAACCGCGTGATAAAGACAAGCGCCTAAATGTCAGTGTCTGAAAAAGCCCCGTATTCCAGATAAGAGAGGGCAGTGCTTTTAAAGCCTCAAAGCTACTCAATTCTTCATTGAATAGCTTGTGACTGATGATATGTAAAACCAACCTGTCATAAAGTGGCTTTAACCACCAGAAGATCAGGCTTGCAAAAAAATACCCATCAGAAGGCAATAAGTAAAATAATGGCAGGGATATGCCGAAGGTCAAAATAGCCAATGGAAGATAGATTGATTTCCACCATTGTTGCACCATTACAAAACCTAGATCGACGGCTTCCCAGGCGCTACGTAAACGTATATTGGCGGTGATTTGATTGAGATTCATGCGTTTAATTGGTTCTCAATATGGGTTTTTTTCTACCCACAAAAACAAAATAAAAACCAACCAGCGTCCATAGAATGGCACCGACAATATATTTGATCATTACGGGTAAAACCATGGACGACCAAAAGGCTTCAATGAATGCAGCGAAGATAAACATCGCAGCAACACCATACATCATGGTGACAGCAGTTTTACCATTATCGATGAGGGCGCGTTTACGTGATTTTCTACCCGGCATTAGTAGTGCTCTGGTGAGCATAAAACCAGCGGCAGCAGATAATACAATGGCATTTAATTCAAAAGCGCCATGCCCAACCACAAAACCATAAAGCGTGTCGATATAACCGATATGAGTCAGGTGCCCGAATACCGCGCCAATTATGATGCCATTAAACAGTGTGAAAAATAGGGTGCCAATACCAAATAACATACCACCTGCAAATTCCTGAAAGCCGATGCCGGTATTATTCTTGATGTAATGTCCAAACATTAGCACATCAGAGTCTGAGCCACGTTCTCTGCCTAGCCTGTCGTGAGTAGCAGGGTCGTACATGCTTTCGATATTTGAAAGTTCAAAGGAACTCATCAGGCTATATATCAAATCCGGATAAATCTGAATGGCTACTATCATAGCTAGGAACGGAACGTAGAATAGTGCGGCGGCAATTGTTACTAGTCGCCATTCTTTTCTAACCAGTGCAGGGAAACCGCCCGAGAAATAGGCCAATATATCCTGCCAGATATGAGTGTGCGTGCTGTATAAAGTCTGGTGCCCGCGAACCACGAGCTTATTTAAACGCTCAACCAAAATAGGGCTGTACATGCGCGAGTTGGCCAATGCAAAATGATGGCATATCTTGCGATATACATGAGGTAGATCCAGCTCTTGCGGTGCTTCGACGGGATTCTTTTTGTTGTTTTTTTGTGATTTTGAGAGCTGTTGATAATCAAGCCACTGCTCAAAATGCTGCCATTGTGCTTCATGCTTTTTTACAAACTGGTTTTGTTTAATTGCGCTCATTTAGAGACACCCCTGTTACCCATTAGCCAGTTACCAATTCCGAGTAGTGCGTTTGTTGCGTGCGGCTGATCTTCTACTAATTTTCCAGTTAGTTGGGCAAGTTCTGTAGCGCGTTCATCGGTTAAATAGGGAGTGCGTTGATAGAAACGAATCAATGCTTGTTGCTCTTGTAATTGTAAAGCAATTGGTGGTGCGATTGCGATGCTGTCGATTTCACTCAGGGCAGGGTAGACTAGATCTTTGTGGATTACGACTGTGCCCGCAACCAGATCACCGAGTCGTTGGAAACGTTTTGTTAGTAGCATACTGATAAATCCAAAGCCATATAGAAGTGGCAGAAAATCTACAAAGCGCAGCAGGTTTCTAATGATTGATGCAGCAGGTGTTACGGGGCTGGCATTTTCCATGGTGACATAAAGATCAAATGATTTTTTACCCGGAGTTTGACCATTTTTATAAAGCTCGAAGTAAACCGGGTAAAACCACTCTACTAGAAAAGTCAGGATCATTGCGATGCCTTTGCCTGTATCTCCCAGATAGGCAAGCCCTGTATAAATGACAATATATAAACCGAGACGAATCAGCGTGTCGATCATCCAGGCTAACATGCGTGGAACTGGACCTGCTGGAGAAAGTCTTAAGCTAATACCTTCGGGTGTATTAACATGGTAAAGCGTGTCTAGTGCCATTCAATAATTCTATTTTTAATATGGCTTAATTGTATCAGAACTAGATAAAAAAAAAGCAGTTCAAAATGAACTGCTTTTTTTAGAAAATGATGATTTTAAGAAGTTTTACTTCTTCTCTAAACCGCCATCCATTTCATCTTGCCATTTTTTAAGCTCGTCCCACTTGTCATCAGCAGCAAGTTTTGCCTGCTTAGGCCATGTGCCTGGATCCATTGCACCAAATTTGCCTTCTGACTCATCAAGGATTTTCTTGATGCCAGCTGCTTTTGATTTACTAAGATCTGCAAATGTAGCGATGCCTGCTGCAACTAATGTTTCTGCTGCTTTAGGGCCAATGCCTTCGATTTTTGTAAGATCATCAGCTGCACCTGATTTCTTAGCTGTTTTTTTAGGAGCTGCTTTAGCTGGCTCTTTCTTAGCAGCAGGTTTTTTAGGAGCTGCCTTTTTAGCTGCAGGCTTTTTCTCAGCAGTTTTGTTTTCAGTAGCTTTCTTGGCAGCTGGTTTAGCCGCTGCTTTCTTAGGTTCAGCTTTCTTCTCTGCTGTCTTTTTAGGAGCGGCTTTTTTCGCTGTTGTTGCTTCTGCAGAATCATCTTTCTTGGCAGCGGCTTTAGCTGGTACGGCCTTCTTTGCTGGTGCACCCTTACCATTGATGTTTTGAATTTGAATCTGAGTAAAATTCTGACGATGTCCAGTACGTTTCTGATGATGCTTGCGACGTCTGAATTTTACAATTTCAACTTTCTTAGCACGACCATGAGCGATAACTTCCGCTGCAACCTTGGCACTGGCTATTGTTGGAGTGCCGACTGTGATCTTGTCACCATCGGCAATCATTAATACTTGTTCGAAATCAAAAGATGCGCCAACCGCAGCATCAATGGTTTCTACTTTTAAAACATCTCCAGGAGTAACGCGATATTGCTTACCACCTGTCTTTATTACTGCGTACATATTATTCTTCCTTCGCTTATACGAGTTTAGGTAAATTTGGGTGTATGAAACCGCGCGATTACACTTTAAATAAGCTTTATTGTCAAGCTATGCGGCTAAAATAATTACTGAATATTAGAATAAACTTAGTCTAATATTTAAGCTAATTATATCTGAAATTTTTAAGAGATTATTTGTGTCAAAAAAAACTAAGTTTAGCAGTATTACCTTTGCCAACAATTTCCTCGGTTTTCTCTCCGAAGAAAAGCGTCTTGAATGGTGGCCTGCCTGGTGGATGATGCGCATTAAAGTTACATCACTGGCAAATAACTGGCGTAAAGTTCGTATTACATTACCGCTAACATGGATTTCCAGAAATATGGGGGGAGGGATGTTTGGTGGCTTTCAGGCATCTTTGGCTGACCCCATTGCACCGCTTGCCTGTGGCAAAGTATTTAGTGATTACCATGTCTGGACGCGAAAGCTTTCGGTGGACTTTCAACGCCCCGGTGATTCTGATCTTGAATTACGTTTTGACTTTCCGCCTGAGAAAGAAGAAAAAATTAGAAAAGAATTGGCTGAACGTGGTCGTAGCACCCCAACCTTTGAATATGGTCTGTATCGAAAAAGTGATGGTTTGATGTGCACCAAAATTGAATGTGTGGTGGCAATCAGGGTCAAGGGATATGCTGTAGGAGCGGGTTGTTAATCAGAGCTTCCTTAAGCCTTTTAAACCAAAATGTATCATATGGCACCCCCCCTACTTTTTAGGATCAGACTATGAAAAGTACCAAAAAGTAGAGCAGATAATCTTTTTCTATGATTTTGTGAGGTGCCTTCATCCTTACGTAAACTTAATTTATACACATCAAAGGAAAAAATCTAATTATATGGTATAAAGAACAACGATTTTTTTTTGCTTATAAATTAAAGGAGATGATATGAATATTCTGGCGTTTGGCCCTAATGGAAGTGGTAAAGGTACTCAGGGTGCCATTGTAAAACAAAAATATGGAATGGATCATATTGAGTCGGGTGCTATTTTTCGTGAGCATATCAAAGGCGGAACTGAGCTTGGTATGAAAGCGAAAGCGTTTATTGATAGTGGAGATCTTGTTCCAGATGAAATTACTATTCCAATGGTTTTAGAAACACTGGGTAATTCCAAAGAAAAGGGCTGGTTGCTGGATGGTTTCCCACGTTCACTGGCTCAGGCTGAAGCTTTGGATAAAGCATTAAATGAATCAGGCATGGCGCTTGATTATGTGCTTGAAATTGAGCTAGATCGTGAAATTGCAAAAGAACGCATTATGGGACGTCGCCTCTGCGCGAATGATAATAATCATCCTAATCACATTGCATTTGATACCATCAAACCCGTAGAAAAAGATGGTAAGCTGGTTTGTCGCGTTTGTGGTGGTGAGCTTTCAGCAAGAGCTGATGATCAGGATGAAGGGGCAATTAATAAACGCCATGATATATACTATGATGACAATACTGGCACCATGGCAGCGGTAAACTACTTTAAAAATAAAGGCACTGCAAAAATAATTGCGGTAGATGGTTCTCAGGCGATTAATGCAATCTCTGAGGAGATTATGAGTCAGCTAGTTTAATTTATCAATCAGATATACTTTGCAAGACTCACAATAAATTGTGAGTCTTGCAAATATTTATTTTTAGCTACTTTCTCAGGTCTGTTTAGGATTTTCACGATCCTGCCATGAGACATAACGATTTGTACTAGATGAGTCTGCTTCTATTTTTATTTGATTTTTACGTCTTGAAAACAGTTTCTTTAAAACATAAATCAGAATTAAACCATTCAATACACTCGCAATAATGAGTAATTTATCTTTTAATAAATTAACCCAGTAGTTACCAGAGCTGTAATCCAATGAGCTGCTTTTCTGACTACGTTGGTGATTAGAAAATGTAGTGCTAGGGTTTGTAATCTGGTTAGCAGAAGAAAAACTTGCACGGCTTGCTTTTGCTGTATTGTCTGCGATTGATTTAATTGCCACTGTTGGTATAGCTGCTACAGTGCTTGAATCTGCTGAATCTTCCTCTGTAGTCATCAAGGCTATTTCATCGTTATTTTCGGTATTATTATTCTCTAGGTCATTCTGAGCGTATGAGTCATAGCTGTTCTCGGTTAGTGCCTGATGTTCGGCTTCTACAACTACATCACTAGAAGAGGATGTTTTATCAGTTGTGTTTGTCACTTGTACATCTTCTTCTATCAAGACATTGTTAACATCCATTGTGGTGTTTTCAGGATTTGTTTTTTCTGTGCTCGTGGCAATATTTACTGTTGATGGTTCTTTATTGGCTGATAGCTCTGTGACTGATTGATTCTCCTCATCAGATTCTGCAACTTGAAGATCAGTTGCCTTAATTACTTCGTCTTTCGGTTCAGATGAGGTGATTTCATTTAAGGTTTTGACTTCTTTTTCAGCTGTTATAGCTATATTAGGCTTGGTTTCAGTAACATCATCATTAGAAGAAGATGCTGGATTAGTTGTATCTGTGGTTTCCTCTTCTTCTGCCAAGATATTGTTTTCAACTTTTGCTGTGCTTTCAGAATTTGTGTTTTCTGTAATAGCGGTGACCTCTGTCGTTGACGGTTCTTCTAATGTTGAGGGCCCTTCAATAGCTGAAGGCTCTTTGTTAGCTAAAGGCTCTGTACTAGCTGATGGCTCTTCAATAGCAGTTGACTCTGTGACTGATTCATTCTCCTCAATAGATTCTACAACTTGAGGAGGCGTTGCATTAGCTTGCATCTGATCTGTAGGCTTAGTATTAGCTATGCTTGTTTCATCTGTATTCGTTGCTTCAAGGCTTGTCTCTGTTGTGTCAGCTGTACTTGTTGAAAACTTTTTAATTGTAGAAGATTCTATATTTGCAGAAGGCTCTTCTTTTTCTTCGTTTACATCTGTTGTGTTTAACACGGCAACGGTTTCGGTTTTTGCTGAATCTTCTTCAGCGACTTCTGTTTTTTGCGTGTCTATTTGAGTTTGAGAAAGAGTTTCAGTGTCAACAATAATTTCTGTAGGTTCGTTGTCTACTAAAACAGTGTCATCGGTTGATTCGTCTTGGGTAATTGCAGTTTTGTTTTTTGTGGCTTCTATAGCGCTTTGCTTGCTCTCAGACTTGGCAAATGGTTCAGATAGAAGTTGAGTAATTAACTGATCTTGTATATCTAATTCTTCGTTGGCCTCAATTTGAGGAGTAGCAACTTCAGAACTTGCAATAACAGTTTCTTCAGTATTGCCAGTATTACTTTCAACGACTTCTATTTCTTGTGCTGCTTCTTTAGTTTTTACAAGCTCAGTAGTGATAGATTTATTTTCAGTGATTACTTTATTTTCATTGGAAACGACTGCTTGGCTAGCAGTTTTAATACTTACTTCGAATTGTTCAAAGTTTTCAAGTAATTTAGCGTTGTTTTGGCTTTGCTGCTGCATCATTTGTTGTGCTGTTTCTAATGATGCTTTTAAGTCTTGGACGAGCTTGTCATTATTTCCCAGTTCTTTTTCCAGAATTTGTACACGTTCATTGAGGCTTGATAGTTCTGCAATCTTGCTAATTAGCTGGGAATTTGATTGCCCAATATTTTTGAGGCTATCCTGAATTGTACTTAGGCGTTCGTCCACTTTATTTATACTGGTATTTGCGGCTACAGTACTTGTAGTCTTTTTTGTAGTTTCGTTTTTTGCTTTATTCTTTTTATCAAGGTTTTTTTCAGAAGCCACTTCAGTTTTAGAAACTGTCTCTGAAACTGTTTCGGGCGCAATTTTTTTAACTACTGTTTCGCTCGGTGCTGTTTCAACTTCGGTGCTTTTAACGATTTTTAGCTGAGCTTTTTCACGTAATAATTTACGTAAGTTGACGACCCTTGTTTTTGCTTTACTATAGTCCCTTTTAGAAGCAACTAGCTTGCGGTACGCCTTGTTCCAGGCTTTGGATTTGTGTTTGTATTTTCCAAGTTTCTTTTGTAGCTTTTTAACTTTTAACTTTTGCTTTTTTAAATTTACCCTGGCTTTTTTTAATTGTGATGCATTTGCCTGTAATAGATCGAGTTCATGCCCATGCTTAACTAATTGTTTTTTTGCATCTTTGCTGCTTGTGCTAACCACCGTTTCATTGTCTGGAATTTTTAAAATAGCGCCTGCCTTGAGGCGATTCATGTTTCCAGATTGAAACGCGGCTGGATTTAAAGCATAAATAGCCGAACTAAGTTGATGAATTGAAATAGAGTCGTTCTTATCAAGTAGTTTTGCTATTTCCCAAAGTGACTCGCCCTGTTTGATTGGGCCATAAGTATTTTCATTCTTTGCAAAACTAGTTGAAGACAAGGAAGCGGATAATAAAAGTGTTGCTAGAATTAACGGCTTTCTTAAGCGTAAAGACAAGCGTAAATTATTATTTGAAATGCTATGCACAACACGCATGTACAAGTCCTTTTGGTAGAAGAGTGCTATATTTTTGATCAGGGAGTTTTTGCAATCATACCTATCAAGTGGCAATGGGTAAATACAAAGCACTAAAATTCGCAAATTAATACTTCAATATGACTTATGACTTGCATAAATAATTTCACGCGTTAGCATGAGTCCATGCAGAATCAACAACTCCAAAACACTCAGCGCGCCTATAACTCTCTTTGCGATGCCTTGCATAATTTAAAAAAAGAACAGCCTGAGCAAGTCACTATCAACAAAGCCATTCAGCGTGGATATTTTCAACCTGGAGAGGATGATTATCTGTGGTCACTGGTGTCTCGTTATTTGACTATTCGTAGTGGTTTCTGGGAAATTATTAATGGAATGTCTACCCGTTTTTCAGATGATATTGAAAATGTAAATAGTCAGGATGATTGGAAACATTTTTTGTTTGGTTATGCATCTTCGTGTCAGGTAGTAAACATGGCCCGTTTATTAATAGATGATTTAGCGAAAGATAAATTGGTACAAAGAAAAATTAATGAAGGATCACCACAGAATCGAGTTCCACGAAAGGTTTTCACCAATATTTATAAATCTTTAAGTGATACGGATAATGCCTTTAAGATGCAATATATGATGAATTTTGTTGAAGCCAATCGTGAGTATATTGGCACTTTGGCTATTGATGATGATGTTGCAGAGATTATTCACAACATCGAGTCACTTGAAGAGACCCTGCATCCGAGCCAGTTAGCCTTTATTAAATTACGTTTTGCTTATATCTGGCATGCGATAAAAAGACGTTTTGCCGTATCAAAACAAATCTCATCATTTTTTGTACTGGAGCAGGCGGGCAGGGTCATTGCTGATATTGGTGATCATGAAAATAAACGGGTTACTCCACAGATACAAGAACTGCTATCTACATTACTTGAGCCGGGAGATGTGTTTGTAACTCGTCATGATTTTGTGGCGAGTAACTTATTTTTGCCGGGTTACTGGCCGCATTGTGCACTATATATTGGATCGGAGCAGCAACGCGATGAACTTGGCATTGCTATAAGTGATTCAATTGCGAAACGCTGGTGTGATGATATCAAAACATTGGAAGCTAAAAAGGATGGTGTGTTATTTAGACCACTATCAGAAACACTGGAAGTTGACGAGTTTATTGTTATCCGCCCGCAATTATCAGCACAACAAATTGCAGAAGCTCTGACACGCGTGGTTCAACATGAAGGTAAAGGGTATAACTTTGACTTTGATTTTTTTAGATCAGATCAACTGGTTTGTACCGAAGTGATTTATCGTGCTTTTGATAATATCGGTGATATACATTTTAAACTGATAGAACGTGCAGGGCGCTTGAGTTTAACCGCAGAAGACCTTTTAGATATGGCGGTGAGTAAACAAGGCTTTGAAGTTGCTAGCGCTTTTGGTTTTGAAGGTTGTCAAAACAAGCTGGTTAGTGATAAAAATATGGCAGTTAAGCTAGTCAAAGAGAGTTACGAATCGATTTGATTAGAAGAAACCGCTATTTCTCATCCGGTATAAACTTAAGCACATTACCATTAATACAATAGCGTTTATAACTCGGAGCAGGGCCGTCATCAAAAACATGTCCCAGATGAATTCCTGAACTGGCACTTCTGACTTCGGTACGTTTCATGCCAAATTTTGTATCTTCATGCAGTGTTATGGAGCCTTTGACAGGATTAAAAAAGCTGGGCCAGCCAGTGCCGCTTTTAAATTTTGTACCACTTAAAAATAGCGTTTTACCAGTTATTGGATCAACAAATCTACCGGGACGTGTTTCATCTAGATTGGAACCAGTAAATGCTCTCTCAGTACCTTGTTTGAATGCGATTATTTGTTGTTCGGGTGTTAATAGCTGAAAGCCTAGCCATTTCCAGAAGCGTTCTTTTTCATTGTTATAGCCCGTGTAACGTGATGTTTCCTTACCATTTTCAAAAAGGACAATGGTGGGCGTAGCAAATAGTGCCTTTTTTAGTTTCCAGCCCTTTGGTGGGTTGGAATTATGTGTTTTAACAATGGAAACATCTGACTGCCAACTGCTGAATATGTCTTTTTGAAATTTCTTACAAAATGGGCAATTCTCTGCTTCAAATGAAATAAGCTGGCGTTTGCTATTGAGTTTGTCAGCGTTAAGCTGTTGTTTTAGAGTATGTAGACTTAAGTCCTGTGAGGGCATTTTTGCTATGGCAATATTATTTAATAATACTGCACTCAGAATTAAGGTGACAATTGCTGTATTAATTCGCATTCGGGGCTTCCTTATGTTGACGTACTAAAGGTGATTACACAAAGGGTAGCACATTATGCCCCTTCCAGGGATTGGGTTGACTGCACCAGCGCTGTGCAATGGTGCCGTAAATAGCGCGAAAATCAGTGGTATGCTGTACATTGCCATTAGCATCCAGTTTTGAAAAGTCAGGGTGTTTGCCATAAACGCCGCCCCTGACTTTTCCTCCCAGAATCATGTGGGAGGAGGCGGTGCCATGATCGGTTCCAGCACCACGATTTTCTTTGGCGCGCCGACCAAATTCGGAGTAAGTGACAACTAGTATGTCATTCCATTTTCCGGCACGTTGCATTGCTTTTTGAAAGGATGCAAGCCCATTGGCGAGATGATATAAACTATTATCCTGTCCACCTCGTTGGCTGGCATGAGTGTCAAAACCATCCTGAGTGACTTTGTATACTGGAGCGTCAACACCGCTAATAATCATTTCCGCAACTGATTGCAGGCTGTGTCCAAAAACGCCTTTTGAAAATCCAGCGCCTGCCCGTCTTGGTCTTTTCCCCATCTTTGTTGAAAGCTGTTCACCAACATTAAATAACTGGTGTTGAATCTGACTAACGTGAGCAATTGCGGGTGTTTGTTGACTGGGCCGAACATCGCTAATATGTTTAATCTGGCTAAGGAATGTTTTTGGGTCTTGCATGGTGACGCTATTTAGGTTGCTACTGTGTAGCGGTCCTAGCTCGGCTTGTCCTTTGTTTAATGCAATACCATGTAAACCTTTTTTGAAGTTAGGTAGAACACTTTAGAGCCA
>Ga0209633_10001593_pt1 | contig 23034 bp, 21 predicted proteins | sample Cruoilmetagenom1_FD_187290 | JGI IMG/M metagenome (GOLD analysis project Ga0209633, IMG submission 187290) | Oil polluted marine microbial communities from Coal Oil Point, Santa Barbara, California, USA - Sample 1 (SPAdes) (version 2) | ecosystem: Environmental > Aquatic > Marine > Oil seeps ...
CTGCATCTGCAGCCATAGATTCTACTAATTCTGATTTGTTCATAATTAAAAAATTTAAAATTGGTTAAATATTTATTTGCTTGTTTTAAGCTTAACAAATATAGATTTTATAAGGGTTAACGCAATATCTACCCCTAAAAATCTTTAATTTTGTTGATAAAACGCATATAATTGTTAATAACCTGACTATTTTTAGCTGTAAAAAGAGTAAAAGCCTTTAAATATAGGTGATTTTGAAGGTTTTAAAACAGAAGATAAAATATATAATTATATAAATAAATAATAATAAATCTATTCAAAATATGCATTATTATGTAATGAATAACCATTTAATAACTCTGCTATATTCATTTTACGTTTGCCCGGTAATTGTAATTTTTCAATTAAGATATAACCTTTATCTACAGCTACTTTTAATTCTTTTTTATTACTAATAATCATACCAATTGTGTCACTATGTTTTTCTATAATTTTCTTGACACTATATATTTTAACTTCAATAGTTTCAGCATTATTATGCAAAACTGACCAAGAACCAGGATAAGGACTCAACCCTCTAATTGTATTGTAAACGGAATCTATTGATCTGGCCCAATCTATTCTACAAGTTTCTTTATAAATCTTTGGTGCGTCTTTAAAGTTTGACTTACCAGATAGTTTTTGCTGTTTCGTTTTTACTTCTCCTTTACCTATCAATGCAACAGTTTTCACCACCAACTTACTACCTAAATGCATAAGTTTATCATGTAAGTCTCCGGCAGTATCGTCTTCATCAATAGCTATTTCTTCTTGCAAAATTATAGCACCTGTGTCTATTTTTTCATCAATAAAAAAAGTAGTAACTCCGGTAATGGTTTCGCCATTAATTATGGCCCAATTAATTGGGGCTGCACCTCTATAATCTGGTAATAAAGAAGCATGTAAATTAAATGTTCCTAATTTTGGCATTTGCCAAACCACCTTTGGTAACATTCTAAATGCAACTACAATTTGCAAATTAGCATTAAGTTGTTTCAATTGGTTTAAAAAGGATTCACTCTTTAAATTGGTAGGTTGTAATACAGTTAACGCCTGCTCCAAAGCATATTTCTTTACTGTAGATTCATTGAGTTTACGGCCTCTACCTGAAGGTCTGTCTGGGGCAGTAATAACACCAACCACATTATGACCAGCGTCTATCAACGTTTTTAAAACTCCAACGGCAAAATCTGGAGTTCCCATAAATACTATATTAACATCAGTCATTATAATTTAGTTCTAATTTATTTTGCGAATTTATTGTTATTTTATTAGTATCCAATAGGTTTTGCAATGTTGTAATAATTATAGACGATTCAATATTCACTATTGACACTATTTCCTTAGTAGACAACTGTTTTTCTTTAGATAATAGCACCAAAATTTGCTCTGTAATTGCCAAATAATTGATTGTCCTTTTTTCAGAAGACAAACAAACATCGCATATACCACAATCCTTATCAACTTTTTCATCAAAATAATTCAATAAAAATTTACTCCGACAAACAGCAGTGTTTTTAACATAATTAATTACTGCATTTATCTTTTCTTGTTTGATCGTATTTTGCCTTTTAATATCCAATGCAATTTTGTGAATTGTTCTATCATCTTCTCTAGGTACTAAAAATTTTAGCTGACTTAAATTTTTATTATAATTATATTTTACCAAGCCATTACTTTCCAATTGTATAATTAATCCTTTTATTTGGGATGTTTCAAAGTTCAATTTCTTTGCTATAATGGATTCATTAATTTTTATATAATGTTCAAAAATGCCACCATAAGTTCTTAAAATTGTTTTTATAATACTGCTGTTATTTTTCTCAGAATAATCAAGTATTTTATTTGGTGATAGTACAAATTTTAAAGTGGACTGTTTATTGAAATTTTCATCAAAACTTAAAATTTGTTCTTTTTCTAATAATTTAAGAGTATTATAAGTTTGTAATATATTAGTTTTATACTGATTACAAAAATTTGTCAGTTCAAATTCAAAAGAATTTTTAGGTAATTCACCATAAGCAATATATAGATATTGATTGAGGTAGTTGTAAATTTTTTTGGCAAAATCTACAGTCACCAGACCTTTTTTATAATGACTTTTAAGATTAGCAATAGCATGATCATTTCCAAAAATTGTTGATACAGCATTGCAATCATTTCTACCTGCTCTACCCGCTTCTTGCATATAATTCTCAAGACTATAAGGTAGGTCTAAGTGTATGACTTGTTGCACATTGCCTTTGTCTATACCCATCCCAAAAGCATTAGTGGCAACCATTATTGGCGTTTTTTCATCCATCCATCTGACAAAAGACAACTGTTTTTCATCAGCAGATAAACCACCATGATAAAAAGAACTTTTAAAATTATTCTTATTCAAATAGCTACTAATATCTTTTACCATTCTTCTACTATTTGCATAAATAATAGAAGGTTGTTTAATTTTATTTAATTGTCTTTTAAGTTGAAAATAAACATCTTCATGATTATTTACATGTAAAGCCAAATTAGGGCGTACTAAAGACTGTTTAAATACTGCTGCATCTGCTATTTTTAAATTTTCAATAATATCATTCATTACACGTTGGGTTGCCGTTGCCGTTAAAGCCATCATAGGTGCATCAATGCCCAATTCTTTTATCAATGGTATTTTTAAATAAGCCGGTCTAAAATCGTGACCCCATTCTGAAATACAGTGGGCTTCATCTACTGCAATTAAATTAATATTTAATTGCTTAATCTTTTGCTGAATAAATTCTGACTGTAATTTTTCAGGTGACAGATATAAAAATTTATAATTTCCGAATTGTAGATTATCAAAGGCTTGAATTATTTCTTCTTGATTTAGACTAGCCGTTATGGCAATAGCTTTTATCCCCTTATCTATAAGACTATTAACCTGGTCGTTCATTAGAGCTATTAATGGAGAAACTACCAAACAGACGCCCTCATTAATTAAGGCCGGAACTTGATAACATATAGATTTACCACCACCAGTAGGCAATACTACTACAGCATTTTTATGTTGAAGAACACAATCTATTATTTCTTTTTGTTGTGCCTTAAAAGCGGGATAATTCCAATATTTTTTTAATATTTTTAGAGCAACATCCACTAAAAGTGTTTTAATTGATTCAAGATATAATCAACTCTATGAGCTACTTTACCTATAGGTACTTCAATAATGGAATACCCTAATGCTGAATATGCTTGTTTCAAATGAGAATGTAAGGCTACTGCCGAATCAAAGCTTTCATATCTTTCATCATCTGTAATATAAATATCCTTCCAAGGAGGTAATAAAAAAATACTATCATAAGTATAATTTTTACTTTTTTCTAGGTAAATTTTTGAATATGCTGTCCCATTATAATTCATATATGCATGAACATCAGGTATACCTCTATCGAAAAAAATAAGATTAGTATCTAGATTAAGAGCATCAATATACTGTTGCTCTCTACCTTCTAATAATAGTTTACTGAATAATAAAGGGTCTTCTAAAAACAAATATTCAATTCCATTTTCTCTAGCTTGTTGGGTTACTTGCCTTGATATTTCAGGAATACAGATATAATTTCTACTTATTAATTCTTTAATTAATGTTGTTTTACCGCTTCCCGGCCCTCCGGTAATTACAATTTTATATGGCATATGAATTTAATAAATTCCTAAAGCACAAAGAAAAAAAATATTTTCCATTAACCTAAATAATATCTGTATTTTTGTAGGCCATTGTCTTTTTTTAAAATTGGTATTATAATTGCTCTAAAAGATAAAAAAATAGTATGAATAAACAGGATGAATTCTATAATAAATTAAAACTTCAATTGGAAGAAACAACTGTTTTTCCCACCAAATATATGTATAAATTTATTGTACCAACTGATGATCGTAAAGTACTAGAAATTGAAAACATATTTAATCACACTGGTGCAGTAATAAGTACAAAATATTCTAAAACAAAAAAATACATTAGCATCTCTATTTTAGTTACAATGACCAATGCTGAAGCAATTATTGTAAAATATAAAGAAGTAGCAAAGGTTGAAGGTGTTATTTCTTTGTGATATTTTTAACAAATTAATATGAAAATATAAATATTTTTGTCCATCTCTATTAAACATGAATTATCAAAATCTATTATTCAATAAACATTTTTTTATGAGTATTAAAAACTTATTCATTTTATTATTTTTAATAAGTAGTATTTCTTTACAGGCACAACAAAAAAAACAAATATTATTTACTGTAGTGGACACCCCTGTCTATATTGATGAATTCAATAAGGTTTTTAATAAAAATAGAGAGATTGTTGCAGAAGAAAATAAAAAAACCATTGAAGAGTATTTAGAATTGTATATCAATTATAAATTGAAATTAAAACAAGCATACGACTTGAAATACGATACTGTATCAACTTATAAAAAAGAATTAAATAGTTATAGAGAGCAACTTATTCAGCCCTATTTAACAGACAGTAAGATTACTGAATCTTTGGTGAAAGAGGCTTATAATAGGATGAAGACAGAAATTAATGCCAATCACATATTAGTTTCTATACCTGTAAAAGCATCTCCAAAAGATACATTGATAGCCTATCAAAAAATTATTGAAGCTAGAATGAAAGTATTAAATGGAGCTCCATTTGAAGAAATTGCCAAACATTATTCTTCAGATCCCTCAGCCCAACAAAACGGTGGTAATCTAGGTTATTTTTCTGCTTTTGATATGGTATATCCTTTTGAAAATGCGGCATACCAAACAGATATTAATGATGTTTCTATGCCTTTTAAAACCCAATTTGGTTATCATATAGTAAAAGTAAATGATAAAAGAGATTCCAAAGGAGAAGTTGAAGTTGCTCATATTATGATTAAAGATAAGGTTGAAGATTCAATATTTGCTAAAACAAAAATTAATGAATTGTATGCTAAATTGATTCAGGGTGATAATTTTGCATTTTTGGCAAAAATGCATTCTGATGATAAAAATTCTGCCGTTAATGGTGGTTCTATACCAAAATTTAATGCCAATAGAATGATCAAATCATTTGCTGATGTTGCCTTTTCTTTAGAAGCAATTAATGATATTTCTAAACCATTTAAAACTAAGTTTGGTTGGCATATTGTTAAATTAATAAGAAAACACCCTATTAAAAGTTTTGAAGCTGCTCAAGAAGAATTGATAAAAAAAATAGAAAAAAATGAACGTTCTAAAATTGCCGGAAAATCTATCGTAAAAAAATTAATAAAGGAGTATAAAATTTATAAAGACAGTAATCTAATGCAATTATTTATCAATAATGATACTCTTAGTCTCAACAAAAATTTAGAAAATAACATATTTGTAATTAATGGCGAAAAAACAACCGTATTTGAACTATTGAAATATAAAAATAGTCATGTAAATAAGGATAATAAGGAATTATATAATGATTTTTCAGAACAAAAAGTGTTACATTATTTTAAAGCCAATTTAGAAAAAACTAATCCTAATTTTGCTTTTACAATGCAAGAGTATAGAGATGGTTTATTGTTATTTGATTTATTACAAGATAAAGTTTGGAAAAAAGCTGAAAAAGACACAATTGCGCTCAAAGAATTTTTCGATAATAATACAGAAGACTACTATTGGAAAAAAAGAGGAGAAGTAATTATAGCCTCATGTACACAAAGTGATAAAGCCAAATTGGTGAAAAAGTATTTGGACACTGATAAAAGTATAGAAGAAATCAAAAAGTTGGTAAATGATGACCCTATTATTCATGTCATATTTACACAGGGAATTTTAGAAGATCATCATAAAAAATTTCCAGAAAATTTTGAACTAAATAAAGTTGGTGTTTCTGATGTTTTTCAATTAGATAGCTCTAATTTTGTAATTGTAAAAACCATTGCCATAATTCCACCAGAGCCAATGGAATTTAACAAGGCTAAAGGTTTGGTTATTAATGATTTTCAAACTTATTTAGAAAAACAATGGATTAAAAAGTTAAGGCAACAGTATCCCGTTAAGATAAATAAAAAAGGAATGAAAAAAGCCATTAAATTAAATCAAAATTAAATTGTTTAGAATACAGATATTTATATTATTATTAATTGTTTTTTCTTGTAAGCGAAGTAATGACGATAGAAAACCTATTGCTAAGGTGTATAATACATTTTTATATGAAGAGGATATAAAGAATAATTTGCCAAATAATTATTCTAAAGAAGACAGTTTAATCTTTGTAAAGAATTACATTAATAAATGGGCAAGAGAACAGTTATTAGTTCAAAAAGCAAAAATTAATCTTCAAGAGGAAAAAGAACAAATCAATACATTAGTCGACCAATATCATCAAGATCTATTGATCAACAAATACAAAGAGGCTGTTGTTAAACAAGAATTAGACACCTTGGTAACTGATGCTGATATTGGGAGTTTTTATACTCAAAATAAAGAAATATTTATATTAAATGAACCTCTAGTGAAATTTAGATATATCTATTTTGGTAACGACATTTTAAATGCCAGAGAATTTATTTCTTTATTTAAAGAGGACAAAAAAAGTTCTGATGAAGAAATAATGAAACAAGAATTACAATTAAAGTCATTCAACTTAAACGATTCTATTTGGATTAAATATGATGATGTTATTAAAAATGCTCCTTTTTTAAAGACTTTTAATAAAAATAAGTTTTTACAAAAGCGAAATTATTTAAATAATAATGACAGTACCGGAACCTATTTGGTAAAAATTAAAGATGTATTATTGCGGAATGAAACAGCTCCTATGAGTTATGCCATTCCTACAATAAAGCAAATGATATTACATAAGAGGAAATTAGAATTATTAAAGAAAATTGAAGAAACACTTACAGAAGATGCGATTAAAAATAAAGAATTTCAAATTTACTAAAATGCTAAAAAATTATATTACACTTATATTTCTGAGTTTGGCCTTATCAACTTATGCTCAAGATTCTATTCCTAGTCAAGATAGGGTAAAACTAGATGGTGTGGCTACAGTAGTGGGGAAAAACATTGTACTTGATTCAGAAATTGCCGCCTATAAAATGGAGTTAGAACAACAAAGCGAGGGAAAAATTGAAGTTACAAGTTGTGAAATATTAGAACAAATTATGAATAGAAAATTACTATCTCATCATGCAGTAGTTGATAGTATTGTAGTTACAGAAGCTGATGTGAATGTTAGAGTTGAACAGAAAATAGCTTATTTTTTGCAACAACTAGGTTCAGAAGAAAAGGTATATAATTATTATGGTTTCAATGATATGGCAGACTTACGTAAAGAATTTATAGAAGTTGAAAAGGAGGCTTTATCAATACAGAAAATGCAACAAAAATTAACGGAAGATGTAGATGTAACTCCAGAAGAAGTTAGAAATTATTACAAGAGTTTAGCCGATAAGAATAATTTACCTGAAATTGGAGCAGAAATAGAATTACAACAAATAGTTTTATATGCTAAACCTTCAGTATCAGAAACAGAAAGAGTAATTACTCGACTTAATGAAATTAAACAACAAGTAGAAAATGGTGAGAGCTTTAAAATGAAAGCCATTCTATATTCTGAAGATCCTGGTGTTACTCAAAATAGTGGTTTATATACTATTACCAGAGAAAGTCAATTTGTTACTGAATTTAAAGAAGCTGCTTTTAGTTTAGACGAAGGTGATATTTCAGAACCCTTTAAGTCAGATTTTGGCTATCACATTTTAATGGTAGAAAAAATTAAAGGTAAGCAACGTGATGCAAGACATTTATTAATGCAACCCGAAGTAACACAAGAGCAGTTAAATAAGGTGAAAGATTCTTTAGAAATTATTAGAAAAGATATTTTAACCCTAAAGTTACCATTTAGTGATGGCGTAGATAAATTCTCAGGTGAAAAAGAAACAAAAGCCAATAAAGGCTTATTGATGAATCCTGAAACCAATGATTCTAAATTTGATTTGACAAGAATGGATCCTACGCTCTATGCAAGAGTAAGTACTTTGAAAGAAGGTGAAATTACTGATGTATTTTATGATGAGACTAGAGAGGGAGAGAAAATGTATAAAATTATTTTAATGAAATCTAAAACTGATGCACATATTGCTGATTTGATTAAAGATTATGTCAAAATTCAAAGTTTAGCCTTACAGAAAAAACGTGAGGAAACTATAGCCAAATGGGCCAAAGAAAATATTAAAGACACTTATATTAAAATCAATAAAGATTATAGTAAATGTGAATTTAAAAATAATTGGGCAAAGAATTAAATATCAATTGCTCTTGATTTATTTTTCATTGATCATAAGTTTTTAATGAAAGTTTTAAGAAAAGTAATCAATAAAACAAATTAAGGATAATCAAATACAAAACACAAAGTCTTAAACAAAAACAGCATGTCTGACGTAACAGCAGTTGAAAATTTAGTAAAAAAATACAGAGATCTAAAACAAGAAGTTGGTAAAATAATTATCGGTCAAAACGAAGCCATTGATCATGTCTTATTGTCTATTCTGTGTGGTGGACATTCTTTATTAATTGGTGTTCCCGGATTGGCAAAAACGTTATTGGTAAACACAATATCTGAAACTTTGGGTTTACATTTTAGACGTATACAATTTACACCCGACTTGATGCCTTCTGATATTATTGGAAGTGAAATTTTAGACGAGGACCGTCATTTTAAATTTATTAAAGGCCCTATTTTTTCTAATATCATTTTGGCTGATGAAATTAACAGAACTCCTCCAAAGACACAAGCTGCATTATTAGAAGCAATGCAAGAAAAATCGGTTACCGTAGCGGGTCATCAGTATAAATTAGATCCACCTTTTTTTGTATTGGCCACACAAAACCCTATAGAACAGGAAGGTACTTATCCTTTACCAGAGGCCCAATTAGATAGATTTATGTTTTCAATTTTTTTAGATTACCCTACCTATGAAGAAGAAATAGAAATTGTAAAAACAACTACTACGGATGAAGTGAAACAAATCAACTCCATCTTTTCTGCTCAGGAAATATTAAATTTACAACATTTAGTAAGACGGATTCCAGTAGCCGATAACGTGGTAGAATATGCTGTAAATCTAGTTTCTAAAACGAGACCTAATTCAGACAAATCTGCTCAAATTGTTAATGATTATATTGATTGGGGTGCTGGTCCTAGAGCCTCACAAAATTTAATTATTGCGGCCAAAGGTTATGCCGCAATTAAAGGTAAGTTTTCTCCGGATGTTGAAGATGTACAAGCGGTAGCATTAGCGATATTAAGACATCGCATTGTGAAAAATTACAAAGCTGAAGCTGAAGGAATTACAGAAGAACAAATTATTAAAGAATTGTTCTAAGCCTTTAATGTGCTTATTTAATAAATGCAACTTTTCTATTTGGTATATTGCTAAATAAACAATGCCTAACTAAACTGATAATATCCTGTTATAATAAGTACAGAAATATTTGATTATCCGCATCTAATGAAACCAATATTAGTTATTTTAATTGCTATATCTTTTCTGTCATTTCAAAAAACAGATAAAGTACTTCCACGCGTATTTATATTTACTGATATCAATATAGATGCAGGAGATCCTGACGATCGACAATCATTAATTCATCTGTTTTGGTATGCCAATGAATTAAAAATAGAAGGTATAGTTCCAGAACGGTATGAGGCACATAGTTATAAAGCTTGTGAAATGGCAATTGAAGCTTATACATATGATTTTGACAAATTTAAATTTAAAAATTACCCAAAGGCAGAACATATAAAAAGTAATATTGCAATTGATTTAGACCATGCTAAACAACTTTTCATCAAAGCTTCTGAAGACTTAAGGACTCCTTTATATGTGTTAATATGGGGAAATATGAACACTTTTAAAGATATATTACAAGAAAAACCAGAATTGGCACAAAACATAAGGTTGATTACCATAGGTACTGGTCTAATGTTTGAAAAGGATATCCCTCACCTACCTAAAAGCTGGAAGAAATCTGCACCTTGCAAGCAAATGAATTGGAATGGTGAAGGTAGAAATAGTATATATAATGATGTAAGGTTTAAGGGTATGTGGTGGCTAGAGATCAATTGGACATATAATGGAATGTTTACCGGTGAAGCACCTAAACTAATATTTAAAACCTTAACGGAATTTGGAAAAATGGGAGATCATATAAAGGAGGTTGTTAATAACGAGCCTTGGGCCCAATATTTTCGTGTTGGAGATACACCCTCCGTGCTGTATTTAATAGATTCTAAACACAATATTGATGACCCAACACAAAGTAGTTGGGCTGGTCAGTTTGCTCATCCTTTTCCGAAAGAAAGACCAAATTATTTTACTGATTTTAATGGAATAATAGATTGGGACTATTCAAACCCGTGTAATACTTGGAGCAATCACTATAAAATATATAAGCAATCTAAAAGTACTTTAGAACAAAGGCGAAACGAAATGTATAATGCATTGATCAATAAGCTTAATAAATTATATCAATTAGAAGTGCAACCAAAATAGTAAAACAACTAAAAAAATACTACTGATACCCCGCCACAAACTCTTTTACCAATAGGCTCACATCTTTTTCAGCTATTTTTGCCGCCAGTTGAACTTCCTCATGTGAAACTGCTTCGACTTTTCCTTCAATACCTAAATCTGTAATTACCGAAAGTCCTAAGCAATTCATATTCATATGCTTAGCAACAATAACTTCTGGTACAGTACTCATACCAACGGCATCAGCACTAACAGATTTTACCATTTTATATTCAGCAGGTGTTTCAAAAGTAGGGCCTTGTAGTGCTAAATATACCCCTTCTTGGAGAAGAATATTTTGGTGCTTTGCTATGGCTTTAATTTGTTTAATCATTTGTAAATTATATGGTTCGTGCATATCCACAAATCTAACACCAAATCGCTCATCATTAGCTCCTCGCAATGGATGTTCTGGCATCATATTTATATGATCATTGATCAACATGATATCTCCTACTTTAAATTTCGAATTTACACCTCCGGAAGCGTTAGAAACTATCAAATTTTCAATACCTAAAAATTTCAAAACACGAATAGGAAAAGTCAATTCTTGCATAGACCAACCTTCATAATAGTGAAAACGGCCTTGCAGAGCTACAATTTTTTTTCCCGATAAGGTGCCAAAAATTAAATTCCCTGAATGTCCTTTAACCGTAGAAACTGGAAAATTTGGTATCTCACCATATGAAATACTTTTTTCAACATCAATGATATGTATTAGATTGCCTAAGCCAGTACCTAATACTATACCAAAGTCAGGATTTACAAAACCTTTTTCTTTTAAAAAACTAACCGTTTCTTGAACTTTGTCCCACATATTTTTTTATTATTTTATTAAAATCTTTTTGATGATCTATAAAAGCTGTTTCTATTGGTAAATAATAAACAACAAAATCTACATCCATAAAACTTCTTACATAATCTTTCTCGGTAGTTAAAATTATTTTTTTATCTGACTCAATATTATTAAAAGTAGTTTCAATTTTTTGTTTATCACTTTCAGAAAAATGATAGTGGTCGGCAAATTTTAAATGCTGATAATCAAGCTGCTTTTCATTTAAAAAATTAACTAAAGGATCAGTATTGGCAATACCTGTAACTAATATAATTTTATATTCTGAAAGGTCATGAATTTCAATTAATTTTTCTTTCCCAATGATTGTAGTACTATATTTTATAAAAGAAAAGAATACTGTTTGGTGGTTTTCAATATTTAATTTTTTGGTAATTTTAAACTGTTCACTTTCCGACAACTGAGGTGGACACTTAGTAACCACAACAAGTTGAGCCCTGCCAGCACCTTTTATTTTTTCTCTTAAATTACCTGTAGGTAACATTTTATCATCAACATATAGATCTTTATATGAAGTCAATAATATATTTATACCTGCTTCAACTTTCCTGTGTTGAAAAGCATCATCTAAAAGTACTATATCGGGCTTGTTTACTAAATTTGACAATTGCTTAATTCCATTTACCCTATCAGCATCAACCGCAACTATAATATTTTTGAATTTTTTATAATATTGAAAGGGTTCATCACCAATTTTATTAGCATTACTCTTTTCCCCTGCAATTATGAAACCTTTAGAATTACGTTTATAACCTCTACTAAGAATTGCAATTTTATTCGAATTTTGTAGCAAACGAACTAAATATTCAACCAGTGGTGTTTTTCCTGTACCTCCAACAGTTAAATTGCCAACTACAACAATTGGAATTGAGAAAGATGTAGATTTCAATATGCCTTTATTATAGAATATATTTCTAATGGCGATAATTTCTCCATATAAAAATGAAAAAGGATATAATATTTTTCGCAAGATATGCATTGAAACGAAGGTACAAATTAGAAATTAATAACTTACATTATCTACTATTTCCAATCCATAGCCAATTATACCAACACGTTTTTTTATTTGGGTATCATTAGATATCAGTCTTAATTTTGAAATACTTATATCGTGCAATATTTGAGCTCCTATACCAAAATCTTTAGTATCTAAATTAATTTTGGGAACTTTGGATTGATTTTCTTCTTGTAATTCTTTAATTAAATGTAATCTATGAATTAGATTAAAAGATTGATTTTCTTGATTGATAAACACTATAGCTCCTTTACCTTCTTTATTGATCATTTTAAACATTCTACTAAAACTATCATCAGGTTTATTGGTGAGTATTCTAATTATATCATTATTTATAAGTGTAGAATTTACCCTCACCAATACAGGTTCATCAAGTCCCCAATTACCTTTAGTCAATGCCAAATGTACTTGACTATTTGTAGTTTGTTTATATGCTCTTAATCTAAAATCTCCAAAACGAGTTTTCAATGGAAAGTCTTCTATTTTTTCAATTAAAGAATCGTGTAACATTCTATAAGCTACCAAATCTTCAATAGAAATAACTTTTAAATTAAATTTTTTGGCAACAGTTAATAGTTCAGGCAATCTGGCCATAGAACCATCTTCATTTAAAATCTCCACTAATATACCGGCCGGCTTAAAACCTGCTAATCGAGCCAAATCAACTGCGGCCTCAGTATGTCCTGTTCTTCTTAATACACCTCCATTTTTTGCTCGTAACGGAAATATATGTCCAGGCCTGCCTAAATCATGTGGTTTTGTATCTTTACTTACTAATGCTTTAATGGTTTTGGCTCTATCATGTACAGAAATTCCTGTAGTACAACCATTTCCAATCAGATCTACAGATACGGTAAATTGAGTTTGGTGTAAAACTGTGTTATCTTGAACCATCATTTCTAAACCTAGATCGTCGCACCTATTACCCGTTAAAGGAGCACATATTAGACCTCTACCCTGGGTTGACATAAAATTGATCATTTCTGGAGTAACCATTTCTGCAGCTGCTATAAAATCACCTTCATTCTCACGATCTTCATCATCAACAACAATAACTACTTTCCCTTTTTTTATGTCTGCTATAGCTTCTTTTATAGTATTCAATTGCACTTTTTTTATATCTGTTAAAATCATTTTGAAATCTATTTTTTTTCTTTAATACTAAATATTTTCTTGAAAAAATTCGTAAAAGGCTGTAAAAATACATCCAAATTAAAAATACCTTTATCTTTTGTTGCTCTAATCATCAAAAACACCCCAAATGGCAGTAAAATTATGGTAGCTAACCATCCTCCTAAAGGAGCAGTAATGGTACTGGTATGTGCCATATTTCTTCCTAGCGTAGAGATGAAAAAGTAAATAACAAAAATTAATATGGCCATAATCATAGGAAATCCAAATCCACCTTTACGTATAATAGAACCTAAAGGAGCTCCTATAAAAAATAGCACTACACAGGCAAGAGAAAATGCCAATCTCCTGTGATATTCTGTGTTATAGACATTTATATATTTTTGTTTCGCTTTTAAAGTGGTATTAAATCCTTTTATATCGTCAAGTGAAGCCTTAACTAATTCTAAGGCATTACTGATAACTCTTCCTTTATTATCTTTATTAAAATTTTCTAATACTACCGCATTTATTTTGCTTAAATCTGTAGAATCATTTTTTATGTCTTTTATATCCGCTCTTACAAAAAATGTATTAGCCTTAGCAGCGACATAACTATCAAAAGGCACTTTTAAAGAATCAGTATAATAGCTCAATTGTTTTAAACTTAACATTTCTCTATCTTGGGTATAATCTTTAGAATCTACATTACTTAATTCTGATACATCTATATTAATGATATGTTCTTTGAAATTAGATTTTGTACTAGGCATTTTTAGACCTCTTCCATAAGAGCGGCTTTTCTCTGGCAACTCTTCATAATGATGTCCGTTATTTAATATTAAAGTCATATATCTACTCCCTTTTTCTGTAGTAATCTCACCTTTTTCTGCCCTAATTACCTTAACGTTTGCCTGTCTATGGTCTAAATCATAATAAATCAATACATCCTTTAATAGGTTATCATCTTTACCATACTTCTCTGCAAATTTAATACTATAACCTGGTATTTCAGAATTAAATGTGCCCGGTATCAAGGCAAGTGCAGGTTGTGTTTTTCTAATATCATTTAGCATATTTTTAAATTTAAATGCTGCTCTTGGAAAGGCATAATTTAAAAATAAAAAATTCAGTGCACTTAATACCATCATTAAAATAATTAACGGTCTGATAAAACGCTGTAGTGAAATTCCGGCTGATTTTATGGCTGCAAATTCGTAATTCTCTGATAAAGTACCCAGAGCCATTATAGAAGAAAGTAATATGGCAATAGGCAATGCTAAAGGAATTTGCATTTGAGCAATGTAACCTAAAAACTGTAAAATATGGCCTAGGCCAATACCTTTACCTGCAATCTTATCAAACTGAAGCCATAATACTTGCATGACCAATACAAAAAGAATGATAAAAAAGGTAGCCAAAAAAGGTACTAAAAAACTTTTTAGTATATATCTGTTTAAGATTTTCACAAACTAAGTTTTTACTGAATTATAAAATAAACAATCTATGTACCCACAGATAACTCATATTAGTGTTCTGCAAAAGTAAAGCTTAATTTGTTAATGAAAGTTTAATTTTTTGGTTAAAAAGAAATGACTAAAGTTTATTAATTATATAGCCGTCATTTTTATATTTGGCTTCATCAAACACAAATAAAGTCTTTGAGATGGGTTGATCTGTTTTAAACGTAGAAATGGTTAAGGTTGTAACCGTACCATTTTTACCGGTCTCTATCAATTTAAATATGTGATTTGTATTTACATCCACTCCTAATAAAATATGACCAATTTCAGAATTACTATCAATAGGCATTAGTTTTACATATTGAATTTTTCTTCCATTCATATTCTGCAAAATATCCCATTTATAATTAAAACCATTTTTATAAAAAGAAAAGAATTTTGATGGTGTTATGGTCCCTTCTTCATTATCTTCAGCATCTGATATATTTACTTCTTCATCTTCGGTAATAATGGTATAGGTTTTTTTTCCGTCAAATAACTGATTGGTTCCAAGAAAATTAACATTATATAAATCGCCTTTCATGGTAACATTCCCTCTAGTTTCTTGATGTACATTTTCTTGTGTATTTTCTAAATTATATTTAAACTCTACATAAATGTTTTTATAAGTGCTTATTTTTTCAGAAACATCGTCCAATAACTTTTTAGCCTTAGCATCTTCTTGCGCAAAAGCAACTGTACTGACAAAAATGGTTACAAATACAATTATTAATTTTTTCATTGTTGAAATTGATTTATTCATTATTTAATAGTTCTTCTAAGGCCAGAATATCAGGTATTAATACCTGTCTGGCTTTACTGCCTTCAAATTGGCCAACAATACCAGCGGCTTCCAATTGGTCTATAATTCTACCTGCTCTGTTATAACCCAGTTTTAGTTTTCTTTGTAATAAAGAGGCTGAACCTTGTTGAGCATTTACAATAACATGTGCAGCATCAACAAACAATTCATCTCTCTCTGATATATCTATATCAAGACTTGTGCCATTTTCCTCACCAACATATTCCGGCAAAATATATGCACTGGCATAAGCCCGTTGAGATCCTATAAAATCTGTTATCCTATCAACCTCTGGAGTATCAACAAAGGCACATTGTAATCTTGTAACATCATTACCTGTTGAAATTAACATATCTCCTTTACCAATTAATTGATCGGCTCCTTGAGCATCTAAAATGGTTCTTGAATCAATTTTTGAAGTTACTCTAAAAGCCACTCTAACCGGAAAATTTGCCTTAATAATACCTGTAATTACATTTACAGATGGTCGTTGAGTAGCCACAATTAAATGGATACCTACTGCCCTTGCTAACTGTGCTAAACGTGCAATTGGTGTTTCTACTTCTTTACCCGCAGTCATAATTAAATCGGCAAACTCATCTATCACCAATACTATATAAGGTAAAAATTTATGTCCATTTTCTGGATTTAACTTTCTTGCTTTGAACTTTTCATTATACTCCTTAATATTTCTTACATACGCATCTTTGAGCAAGTCATAACGATTATCCATTTCAATACACAAAGAATTTAAGGTATTGATTACTCTTTTAGTGTCTGTAATTATGGCTTCTTCACTATCGGGTAATTTAGCCAAATAATGTCTTTCTATTTTATTAAAAAGTGTTAATTCAACTTTTTTAGGATCCACCAACACAAATTTAACTTCAGCAGGATGCTTTTTATACAATAATGAGGTTAATACTGCATTTAGACCTACCGATTTACCTTGACCTGTTGCTCCTGCCATTAATAAATGTGGCATTTTAGCCAAGTCTATTACATAAGTTTCATTAGAAATGGTTTTACCTAATGCCAATGGCAATTGCATTTTTGCATTTTGAAATTTTTGTGTCGATAATACCGACTTCATAGAAACAATTGTCGAATTTTTATTAGGTACTTCAATACCAATGGTTCCTTTTCCAGGGATCGGAGCAATAATCCGTATCCCTAATGCTGCCAAAGACAATGCAATATCGTCTTCTAAGTTTTTAATTTTTGAAATTCTTACACCTTTTTCAGGAACAATTTCATATAAGGTTACGGTTGGACCAATGGTTGCTTTTATACTAGCTATACCAATCTTATAATTATTTAAAGTATCAACAATTCTATTTTTGTTAACTTCTAATTCTTCTTGATTAATGGTAATATTTTCATTGCCATAATCCTTTAATAGATCTAAACTTGGGAATTTAAATTCTGATAGTTCTAATGTTGGATCAAATTCTCCAAAATCATCTACCAGTTTATTAGAAAGATTTTCAACTAAATGGTCTTCTTCGAATGTTTTTTCTACCTCAATTTTAACTTCGTCGTGACTGGGCGGACTAACTTCAAGTTTAGTTGGAACAGTTTCTTTTTTTATTTCTTTTTTTATTTCCTTCTTAATTTCTTCCTTTTTATCTAAGACTTTATCTTCATCAATTTTTAAAGAAAATTCTAATTCAGAATTTGGTTTTTCATGTACTGTCTCGGCAATGTACCCCTCTTCGGTTGTATCGTCTAATCCTGTTATCGTTGTTTTTTCTTTTCTCTTAGGAAGTTTGGATTTTAGCGTTTCAGGTGTTATTTTAAATTTTGCAATTACATAGGCTAAAAATGTAAATAACAAGATTAAAAAAACACCTGTTTTACCTATATAGTCTCTTAAAAAATCATTCACTTCATAACCAATCACACCAGAATATAAGTCATTATCCTTTATAAAAAATCCTATTGCTAAAGAAAGCCATACCATAATGATAACACCCCAAAACCATGCTTTTCTCATGGGTTTTAAAGATATGTTAAACAAAATATAAAGTCCTGTAAAAAACAATAAGAAGGGTACAATAAAAGCCGCTAGACCAAAGCCCTTATACATTGAAAAATGACTAATATAAGCTCCTGTTTTTCCCAAAAGGTTTTTTGAATCAGCAAGTCTATCGCTGAATACGTGTAATTGACTTTGGTCTGATTTCCAAACTACTAAAAATGAAAAAAACGAGACCAATAAAAATACGGCAAACAACACTAAAAAAATACCAAAAACAAGATGTGTTTGTTTGCTTTTAAAAAACCCAAGAATTCGGCTTTTCTTTTTAACTTTAGATGTCGACCTTTTCTTTTTTGCCATCAATGAAATTATATTCTCCAAAAATACATAAAATTATAAGAGCTGAGGACGAATAGAAAAATATTAATAAAACTTATAAAAACGGAAAAAGTGTAAATATTAAAGATGCTTTAAAAGATTTTAGGAATATAAATTATCAAACCAATAATAAAAGCTATAACAGCTGCAAAAGTTGCTGCTCCTGCTGAAATATCCTTTATAAATCCAATTTTATCGTGATATTCAGGATGCACAAAATCTGATAGTTTCTCAATTCCTGTGTTTAAAGATTCTGCTACCAATACCAAACCAATTGCCAGCACCTGAAACATCCACTCCATAGTAGAAATATCAAAAACAAAACCCAAAATAGTAACAATAATGGCCATACTAATTTGAACCATGATACTATGTTCAGTAGTTATCAACAACCTAGCACCTCTTAAAGCATACTTAAAGCTTTTAACTCTACCAATAATAAAACTATCATTTGGGCTTTTCATCAATACCTATTCATCTAATAAAGCTTCTAAAGCTGTTTTATAATTAGGTTCTTCAACTATTTCCGGCACTTGTTCATTATAAATAACTTTACCTGTTTCGTCTAAAACCACAACCGCTCTAGAGTGCAAATTTGCTAAAGGGCCATCTGTAATTTGTAAACCATAACTCTTTCCAAAATCTCCTGTTGCAAAATCTGATAAATTGATTACATTTTCAATACCTTCGGCTCCACAAAAACGAGCTTGTGCAAAAGGTAAATCTCTTGAAATACATAATACTTTTGTATTACCTAATTCCGCTGCTTCTTGATTAAATTGTCTCACTGACGCTGCACAAGTACCGGTATCTATACTCGGAAAAATGTTTAAAATAACTTTTTTTCCTATAAAATCAGATAAACTTGCTTTTGATAAATCGTTTTTCACCAAAGTAAAATCTGGTGCTTGAGAACCTATTTTAGGTAATTCGCCTAAGGTATGTATTGTATTTCCTTTTAATGTAATTGTTGCCATAATATATATTTTTTCTTAGTTCAAAAATACATTATTTATTACTGATTTCTATACTATTTTTCGAATTTTATTGCTATAAATCCTCAATTATATTGATCTTTTTTAACCACTTATGTAAGTATTAATCCTTTTTTAACAATGTTGTTGCATATTTTTTCTACTTTTGAAACAGAATCAACCAAAGAAATTATACTTCGGCATCAAAATTGATATTGATTAACAATGTATTTTAAACAATTTATTCAAGCATTTTTGTTACTATTTTTTTTGATAGGATGTATCCTTCAAGTTTTTTCTCAGTTAGATTCTACCAATACTTCACTAAAAATAGCAGACGATCAAAAAATTATAAAACCACTGGATATTTCCTTACTGGATACTACCCAGCGCACTTCTGTATTTAACTTTAAACCAAAACCATATTTATTAGGATTTAAATCTAATGTTGATAAATATTTTAATCCACCCAGTGTGGGTAATAAAAAGAAAACTAATTTTATGTCTGGTGATAATGAGGATGAAGATGATTCAGATATCCTGGTTAAAAGGCATTTTAACGGTCAAGATGTTAGTAATGTGCAATTGTCTAGTGATTTTAACTTAGGTACCTTACATAGCACATCAAATTCTGTACGAATTGAAGTAAGAGATCATAGTCTAATAGATGGAGATCGGATAAGAGTTTATTTAAATCAAAATGTGCTCAATGCTAGTGTAAGTCTTAAAGGGCTCTACTATATTATACATATTGACCTCATTAAAGGATATAACCGTATTGATATTGAAGCTTTGAATGAAGGCTTCTCCGGACCTAATACAGCCGAAATTAGAGTTTTTGATGAAAAAGGAATTTTACTTTCAGAAAAAGAATGGAACATTAGAATGGGGCAAATAGCTACGCTAGGCGTGGTTAAAAACTAAAATTAATGACCGAGAAACATCAACTGTTAACCGACAACCAATTTGAACAAAAATTTAAAAACGGAACCTTACCTCCTACTTTAGTTAAGCATGAGGCCCATTTAAGATTGGCTTATATTCATATTACTAAATACGGTTTTAAGAAGGCAATTAGTAATCTGCTACAGCAAATGACTAATTTTGATGAAAAATTTGGAAATATCATTACCCAAACCAAAGAATCAATTATTAGTTTAGTCAAATTGGTTCAAAATTCTATAAGTGAGCATGCTACACTAAATTTTAGTGAGCTTTCCGTGAAATTCCCATCCTTAAAGCGTCATTTTTTAGAATTACTAAATATTGGTGAATTAAAAGAAAAATCTACAGAAACCACCATAAACCACAGACCAATTAATGGGGAGTTAATGACTTTTAGGGTATTGTAATTATTATAAAAGACTTCATCTGGAAATATTTTTCTACAAAATGAAAAGCATATTTTAATTACCAGATTATTTCTGTTTTCCTTTATGCATTGTGTTTATGGCTTTTTAATAGCAATTTGGAAAATCCACTTATCCTTCCGAAAAAATTAATGTAATATTTTTCTCATAGTATTTTTTTAAAAATTTGCCAATAAGAGGCTTCAAATATTCCAAATTTAGGGTTGAAAATAGTAAATATAGGATTAAATAAGACTTTCTAAGCTACATTTATTGAAAATTATGTGACATGCAAAACTTATCACGATTTTGATCAAAACCCAAAAATCACTTGTCGTTTTCCCTATAGTAAAATATGCTCAAAATTTAGATCAACAGCTGCTTCAAATTTGACTATTCAAGTTGTTTGAAGGTCATTTATTCTGCAGTTTTTATAAAAATATTTACTTTAGAGTGTCTTATTTATACATTCTCTTTCTCTGCAAATTCTTTAAAATTATCTAACCACTTCTGTACTTGTCTTTTGAATAACCCCGGAAAAAGAATTGCTAATAATTTTGAAAGAAAACCTCTGAAGGCTGTATAATCAATTTCTGTAATATATTGAGTCTGATTTTCACCAATTTTTATAAAATTACATTTCATAGTATTGTCCATATGTTTATGATGGTAACTTCCAATAAATTCTTCAGGCAAATTATTAACAATAATTGTTTCTATAATAAGCATTTCTTTTTTTCCATTCTGGTAAAACATCTTAGCCACTGCATTAACTTCTCCTTCAATCCCGCTAATCAATTCTTTTCTTAAAAATCCATCTTGATATTCTTTTAAATAACGAGGATCTTTAAATAATTCAACCACCTTTTTGATAGGACAATTTATATTTACTGAACATTTAAATTTCATTGCTTTTTAAAACTTAATTTTAAATTATTCGGAATAATATTATTTTTTATACGTAATATACTCATATTTCTCCTTTTTCATCATCAAATATTTCTGGTAAACTATTTCCATTTATAGTTGTTGAGATATGACTGTACTCATTTAAAGTGCTTGATATATAAGGATTAGAAGCATCCATATTACTTATTTATTTTATTACTTTAAACTCCCAAGATTCAATTATTTTTTTTACAATGGCAAACAACATCAGAATAATCCTATTGTTTTATACATTTTTATTATTGCAATTTAATTTTATATATCTAAATAGGGCTAAACATAAACAGAAAAAAATATACAGATACTAACATTTTTTGTTAAAAACAATTTGTCTTTTAACCCTATTTTATTAAAGCATAAAACTTAAAATATGTAGTTTTACAGGTCTAAAACATCATCTCTAAACTAGCATAATGATTCATTTCTTCGGCCACGTAAACGAAAAAGTTTTTGCAGTACAAACCCAATTAGTCACCAAGCAATCAACAAAAGATCTATCACCGGAAAATAGCTCAAAACTATCATGGCTTTTTGCCAACAGTCCAAAAATTTCTGAAGCATCAATTGATGCTTTTTTTGTTGGCCCCAGAGCAGCTATGGTAACTCCTTGGAGTACAAATGCGGTTGAAATTACTCAAAATATGGGTATTGAAGGCATTATTCGTATTGAAGAATTTACAATAGTCTCTGAAAATTATGCTGATTTTGATCCCATGTTATCACAAAAATATAATGGTTTAGATCAACATATTTTTACCGTTGACATTCAACCGGAAGCCATTTTAGAGATTGATAATATAGCCCAATACAATCAACAAGAAGGACTTTCTTTAAATGAAGAAGAGGTTCAATATCTCGAAAAACTTTCCGCTAAACTCAATAGAAAACTTACCGATTCAGAAGTTTTTGGGTTTTCTCAAGTAAATAGTGAACACTGTCGCCATAAAATTTTTAATGGTACTTTTATCATTGATGGTAAAGAAAAACCTTTTTCATTATTTAAATTGATTAGAAAAACTTCAGAAACGAATCCAAATAGCATTGTTTCCGCCTATAAAGATAATGTTGCTTTTATAGAAGGTCCAAGGGTAACTCAATTTGCACCAAAATCTGCTGATGTACCCGATTTTTATGAGATTAAAGATTTTGACTCCGTCATTTCATTAAAAGCAGAAACGCATAATTTTCCAACAACTGTAGAACCTTTTAATGGTGCTGCTACCGGTTCTGGAGGTGAAATTCGAGATAGATTGGCGGGTGGTAAAGGATCGTTGCCATTGGCAGGAACTGCCGTTTATATGACTTCTTATTCTAGACTTAAGGAAAATCAGCTATGGGAAAATGCAATGGCAGCACGTAAATGGTTGTATCAAACACCTATAGATATCCTCATTAAAGCTTCTAATGGAGCTTCAGATTTTGGAAACAAATTCGGGCAACCTTTAATTTGTGGTTCTGTATTAACCTTTGAGCATCAAGAAGAGTCTAGAAAACTAGGGTATGATAAAGTAATTATGCAAGCGGGTGGTATTGGTTATGGTAAGGCCGATCAAGCCTTAAAGG
>Ga0209633_10001594_pt1 | contig 23026 bp, 20 predicted proteins | sample Cruoilmetagenom1_FD_187290 | JGI IMG/M metagenome (GOLD analysis project Ga0209633, IMG submission 187290) | Oil polluted marine microbial communities from Coal Oil Point, Santa Barbara, California, USA - Sample 1 (SPAdes) (version 2) | ecosystem: Environmental > Aquatic > Marine > Oil seeps ...
TGAATCGAGAGATATCCCCTGAGCCTGGATGTCCATTGCGACAAGCTGAATAGTTTTTTCAACAACAACATTAATATTTAAATTTATCTTATTGAGTTTAGCAGGTTTTGCATAATCGAGAAGCTCCTCTATACTACGGTTTAATCTTTCCACTTCCTGCACAAGAATATCGGCCGTTTCAACACTACTGCCCTCATCACTTGACTTTGACTTTAAGAGAAGGGCCAGTCCTTTTATTGAACTCAAAGGATTGCGCAGCTCATGGGCTACTCCTGCAGCCATCTTGCCAAGAACAGCCAGACGTTCACTTCTCTGCAGCTCCTTCTCAACTTTGCCAAGACGAAGGCGGGAACCTTTTAGCCCCCGCAGGGTCAGCAGAGATAAAAGCCCGCCAACGGCAACCAGACCAAAGACCAGCAACAGAATTACCATCTGCAGTATCTGTCTTCTGATAGGATAGCTGAACTGTTCGGAGTTCAATTGTACAATAAGAATCGGCTGCATCCTGCCTAACCGATCCATTTCTCTTTTTAAACCCTCAAACTTCGACTGATGCAGGGAGTTATGCATCATCCTTTGGTTCATGCCGGATGTACTTCCCATTCCGAACCGTCCTGAGACACCGATGGGTTTAAAGGGTGCAGCTACTTGAAAATATCTTTTTCGTCCCTTTTGATCTTTGATATCTCTTGAAATCAAGACTCTTGCATCACGAGTTTTCAAGGAGGAGAGAAAAGAGCGCATTGAAGCAGTAGTGTTTTCTTCCCCACCCCCATCCCCTGCACCTGTGATTACCCGGTCATGCAAGTCGACCAGGACAACATAGTCAACTCCAGGCTGTTCAACAGCCTGCTCCATTGCCATTTTGACATGATCCTCCCACAACAACGGAGTTTGGGCTCCCCCAAAATTTGCACGCATGGATTCCCGGCTGGAACTGCGGATAAACCGAATTATGGTACCGCCTTTCTGGATAAGCGCATCAACCATCAACTTTTTTTCACGCTGATAATTGTTGACGGCAAAAAGGGTCAGCAGAAAAAGTAACAGTACACATGCAGCCGCAAGAATCCATGGAGACAGATTGTAAAAAAAATCTCTTTTTCTGCTGTACTTATCACTGATCATTACAATCGCAGTTGACTATTTTTTGCAGAATAATTTTAGATATCATATAGGTGGGAACAATACCATCTTCTCCCATAGGGCCTGAAGCAAGTGTTTCCCCGCTGATGAGAGGATTATCCGAGGCATAATAAGCATATCTGATTTTCATATCCGGCCGAATATGTTCCTGGATAATTGCACCACTTATTGCCCGCTGGTAATGTCCCCCTTCCATCTCCAGCCCAATCGCCTTCCAGCTCGAGGAATGAAAGCGATTCAGCATATCACGATTTTGCAACGAAGTACCGAGAACCGTCACCATGGGGCCACTGTACACTTCCACACCGTTATCAAAATCCTTCTCATCAAAATCGTTGGTAACAATATAGTTATGCGGGGTGCCTTCCAAAACATAAGCGGAAGCCAGCATAATATCACCTTTTTTACCGGGTAAAATACCTGCCTTCCCCATGATTGAAATTGATTGAATATTAAAATTTACCTGCTGTTTTCCATCACAATACGGACTAAGCAACTCATCCATAATTTCGAAAGCCTGAGTGCCAAAGGCATAGTCCATTACCACAAGTACTGGTCGTATTTCCTGTAGTTTCTCAAAAGAGAGAGGTAAAGCAGGATGATTCTTTTGTTCATCAATACGTGAAAGATCAATAATATTTACATCGATACTTGATCCGGTCTTGTCATCATAAAAAAAACAACCATGTTTTTGGGCATAATCAACAACCAGACGTTCCTTGTCTTTTATATACTTCACCATATCGTAGAGATCATCCGGTACTGCATGGCCAGCTGCCATCAAAGCACCTGCACCATAAAGTAAATTCCTCATGGAGTGCATATTTGCACTTATCACATGAACAGGCCGGTCCTGCAGGCCTAAATCGCGGATCTTCTTTTTCAGGGAAACTGCCCAGAGAGATGCATATTTATGATGTCCTATCATCTCATGCAGGGATGGGGTGAAATATACTGTTAATAAATTTTGGACACCTTCCTGTTCTCCTCTGATTCGCATCCCGATGTTGTATATAATTGAAAACAGGCCATTATTAGATACACTCTCCAGTCTATTTTCTTCAAACGATTCATAGCTGTCTCTAGTTTCTTTGTAAGTTCTTCCTAAAATAATAGACAGATTCCAGATAGCCTGATCCAGCTCCTCCCCTGCAATAGTTTTCTCATCCCTGACAACTTTCTCAAGCTCTGCCCACTCCGGGCTCATGCCGTCAACCCTGTTGAAAGCCTGCTGATATATCTTTTGTGCTTCATTGTTAAGAAAGGTGATATGGGTCAAAAAATCATAAATTTCGCTTGTACCCCGCGTTATAACAAAGCACATTTCACTATTCGATACCGCATACGAGACCCTTCTTCGCTTCAGAGGAATAATTTTTTCAAAGGATGTCTGGTTGAAATCCTCCTGGGCGGTAAGAATAAGTCGGGTACATTTTTCGATGCCTTTCGGCATTCTGTCGATCACATATTCCAAACCTTTCAGTTCAACTATTCTGTTATCGGTCATTGACCCATAGATTTCAGGACTGAGTAAACGAAGAGCCTCTGCTAGTTTTTCTCCAGCCTTGCCGGAAGGCTTATAGGCCCCCTGCAGAGTCAGAGAATCAGCGTGAATTTTAAACGTACGGATGGCAATACGGGCCTTTTGCGGTTTTGACAGTTCCTCCATTCTCCCCTCTTCTCAAATGCTGTTGATATTCTGAAACATAATCAGTTCCCCCTCCATCATATCAGTTACTCTTCTAAAAAAACACAAATGCGTTGTATCCAGCATGAATAAACAACAGAAAGACAGGCAGGGAGAAGCCGACAGGAAATAAAAAAGTATATTGAAACTTTGGAAAATATCTACAGCGCAGGAGATCGGACTTTTTACGACGCCATCAATAATAGAGTGTCAGCCAGAGAGGAATCGTGCAAGCAAAGAGACCAGTTCATCCCTACCCTGCCCTGTTTTTGCCGAGAAGAGAACTCTTTCAGCAGCGTTGATGGTATGCCCTGCATCAAGAAGTCTGGCATTTTTCTGCCTCTTGCTGCCGGAGAGTTTGTCGATCTTGGTATATACCGGGAGAACGCCAATGGACTGCTCACGCAGCCATTGAATAAGCTGGGTATCCATAGCCTTCGGTTCATGCCTGATATCCATAATCACAACAACACATTTGAGCGTTTCCCGGGTCTCGAGATAGGTTGATATCAATGCTTGCCAGCTATCCTGCATGGATCTGGAAACTTTCGCAAAACCATAGCCGGGTAGATCAACCAGGAAAAAGTCATCCCCAACCTGAAAATAATTAAGCCCCTGGGTCTTGCCCGGTCTGCCACTTACTTTCACCATTTTCTTCCGGCCAATCATACGATTAATAAGACTGGATTTCCCTACATTTGACCGCCCGGCAAAGGCAACCTCAGGAAGAGTAGCAGGTGGTAGCTGCTTCAGGCTGTGAACACTCAGGAGAAATTCTACTTTAGAAAAATCCATTTTTATATCTTGTTGAAAATGATTTCAAATGGCTAAGTAAAAATCTTCGTATGCGAGGCGGATAAATTTTCTATTATTTCGGTGTACTAAATTACGTTGAAATAATAGAAAATTTGCAGCAACGAAGCAGATAAAGACTTTTTACAATGCCATTAGATGACTTTATTCAAGGCGTACTCAATAATACCCTCAGCCCCACTCTTCTTCAACTCTGGAATAAGGTCTCTGACGATATCCTCTGATACCACAGTTTCCACAGAGCACCAGTCCTGATTGTATAAAGGAGCCACAGTCGGCGCATTGATACTTGGCAGGATTTCAACAATTTCCTCAAGTTTTTCATTTGCAACATTCATCTTCAAGCCAACTATTCGATCCGCCTTGAGTGCCCCCTGCAGAAGAAGAGCGATGTTCTCAATTTTTTCACGCTTCCAGGGATCATTCCATGCCTCCCTGCCGGCAATAAACTGGGTGTTGGATTCCATCAGTTCATAAATAATCTTCAGACCATGAGCACGAATAGTACTCTCCGTTTCAGTAACTTCAACAATAGCATCGGCCAGACCGGAAACAACCTTGGCCTCAGTTGCTCCCCATGAAAATTCAATATTAACGTTAATACCTTTTTCATCAAAAAATCGTCTTGTTACATTTACCAGTTCTGTTGAGATTTTCTTTCCTTCAAGATCCTCTATGGTCTCAATATCCGAATCACCGGCCACTGCAACAATCCATCTTGTGGGTCGCCTGCTTACCTTGGAGTAGACCAGATCACAAACCAGCACAGTGTCAGACTCATTTTCCATTGTCCAGTCTTTTCCCGTTATTCCAGCATCAAGCATTCCGTATTCCACATACCGTGACATCTCCTGGGGTCGACATATGGAACAATCCAGCTCAGAATCATCTATTTCAGGAAAATAATTTCTTGCAGCAGGTTTAATCAGCCATCCTGCCTTTTCGAACAGCTCTATGGTGGCTTTTTCCAGACTTCCTTTGGGTAACCCAAGTTTTAACTGATTCATCGATAGTGCTCCGCTCCGTTCATAACCAGTTACTCAAACTTATTATTGATGGCGTCGTAAAAAGTCCGATCTCCTTCGTTGCAGTTTTTTCTCAGAACCTCAACATACCATGTGTATTGTTGAGGGCCTGAGAAAAACACTGCGCCTTGTATATCGAACTTTTTGACTTAGCCACCTGTAACTTCGAGTGACCTTTTTACGAGTTTATCATTATTGACCATACACTGCAGCTGGATCAAAAACTTTTTCTCCTTCAACCACAAGCTCACCATTATCTACACGCCTGAAAAAACAGGTTTTATGACCGGTATGACAGGCTGCATTTCCCAGCTGTTCAACCTTATACACCACCGTATCTTCGTCGCAATCTACCAGAATATTACGAATTATCTGTAGATGCCCGGAGGTTTCACCTTTGAGCCACAATGTGTTCCTTGAGCGACTCCAATAATGAGCTTTTCCTGTTTCCAGAGTTTTTTCCCATGCCAATTTATTTATATAGGCAAGCATAAGTACATCTCCGCTCTTATAATCCTGTACAATAGCAGGTAAAAGGGCATCAGGGGACTTACTAAAATTAAGTGATATCATTCTTCTAATCCTTTCAAATGACTCTAAACCGGAAAGAGGAGTAAACTAGACTGCTAACTCTGCTTTGTCAAGTTGCTCTCATACCTTTTACAATTTTTGAAATCAGTATCTTGCATAAAACTTGTCTTTATATATAGTATGTCACTCCTGATGGCGTCGTAAAAAGTCCGATCTACGGCGTTGCAGGTTTTTATCAGCACCGAGGCATACCATATGTATGGCCTCGGCACTGATAAAAAACACTGCGCCTTGTATATCAGACTTTTTAACTTAGCCATCTATAGCGGTAATCGACCTTTTTACGAGCTTATCACTCCTGATGGCGTTATAAAAAACACGATCTTTCTATCATAATTTCAACGAGGCATACAACCATGTCATACCCGCAAAAAAATGACACTGTTTCAGTCTACTATACAGGCAAACTTGACAACGGAGAACCCTTTCAAATAGTGGAAAAAGAAGAACCTCTTATGGCCAGGATAGGTAACAGCGACATTCCACCAACCCTGGAGCAGGCCATAATAGAGATGAAGATTGGTGATAGCCGCAAAATTCGGGTTCCACCTGAAGAAGGTTTTGGCGCAAGACAAAAAGAACTCGTACAAACTATTGACAGTGACGAGATGGTGAAAAACATCAAACCTAAACCCGGGATGATCCTCTCCCTTAAGGCTGAAAAGGAAGGAGTTGAACAAAATATTCCTGCCACGGTTATTGAGGTTGATGACTCCAAAATCACTGTCGATTACAACCACCCGCTTGCCGGACATCATCTAACATATGATCTTACTCTTTCAAATATCAGCAAAGCTGGTAACGGTGACAAATAAAAAACGTTGAGCGAACCCTCGCGTTCGTTCACAGCCCCTTTACCCTTATTCGTTAGGTAAAAAAGCTTCCATATTTACTCCCACTGCACCGGAAATTTTTGCATTATCGAAGAGGGCCTTCTTTATATTAGCCCCGGTGAGGTCTGCTCCGGTCAGATCCGCCCTATATAAGTCGGCTTCTTCAAGATTGGCTCCCCGTAGATTGGCATTAACCAGGAGAGTTCCCTTAAGATTTGCTTCTTCCAGATCGACTTTTTCAAGATTACAATCGGTTAAATTTGCTTTCTCAAGATCCGCACCATCAAGATTTTTCTTTGACAAATCCAGTCCAGAAAGATCACAACCATAACACTTGTTTGTGTCAAACAGCCTGGCCAGGCTATCTCTTTTCTTTTTATCAGCAGCCAGATGCTGATTTTTTTTGCCTATAGTGCCGATGGTTTCATCTTTATCGGTAACAAGAGCTTTATCTTCACTGATTTCCTCTGGTTCCGCCACTACCGGAACCGTGGAGACTACCGGAGTTACTTTAGCCGCTTGGTCTGCTTTGGCTACCGGTGCTTCCTCGGCCACTTCATCCTCTTTAGCCACTTCATCCATTTTGGCTATTGGAGCTACCGGCGCAGAAACAATTTTTTCCGGTTTTTTAATTGTTTCGTTCTTTTCAACTACCTTCTTCTCTGGAACTATTGGTTCCGTTTTCTCTACGACCACCGCCTTTTTCACGTGAGTGGGTTTTTTAATTGCGGGGGCCTGAGGGTAAATTTCCTTAAATTCGGTTTCATTTGAGCTCAGCTCAACTGGCATATCACTCTTCGGTTTTTTTACTTTCTCTTGAGGTTCTTCTACAATTATACCCGGCGGTGGTTCCTCAAAGACCCGCCTTGGAGCAACTATGACCTCTTTGGTTTTCGGATTCTCCTTAGGTTGAGACGGATCAGCAACATAAACCTCTCTTTTAATCTCTGCAGCACCTATATCCTCATAAGGTTTAGTTGTAATAAAGACACCATCGAGTAAAGCTCCGCCTATATATGCACCGTCAAGTGAAGTACCACGCAGGTCAGACCCACGCAAATCCGCATCGCCCAGATCTGTACCTCCAAAAGCCACACCACGCAAATTTGTATTTCGCAAATTTGCCCGCGATAGATTAGTTAGAGACATTTTTGCGTTTGAAAGATCAGCACCTTCAAGATCAGCATCGGACAGATCAACTCTATTCAAATTAACCCCTGCGAGATCACATCCTCTGCACTCATTTGTTTTGATTAACTGGTCCAGGTTTTCCTTAGCTGTTACACTCTCAGCGCAATATACATTAGCAGTAGCAAGCAACGAAAATGCAGCAGTACATGCAAAAAGAACAGAACCAAATATTATTTTATTTACCATTTTTATCTATCGCCCCTAAAATAACTTCCCACATGCACACCAGGTGCTCTAATCCAACAATCCATATTGCTCTTAAAACAAGTTATCTTACTCCATTCCATAAAGAAGTGCGAATATCCTGTTTATCATTAATCAATGGTGATGGCGTCGTAAAAAGTCCGATCTACGGCGTTGCAGGTTTTTATCAGCACCGAGGCATACTATATGTATTGCCTCGGCACTGATAAAAACACTGCGCCTTGTATATCAGACTTTTTAACTTAGCCATCTATAGCGGCAATCGACCTTTTTATGAGTTCATCAATGGTGCATCCTTTTCCATTGCCATGGCGGAACAGGCTCCATGCTTTCCCATAAGCCTCTGCTCTCATCCTCAGCACTTGATTGATCTTCACGCCATTTTTCACAAACCTTTTTCTTACAGTATTTTGGATAAACCCATGCCATCCCTGACTTAACCAACCCACCATTTACATCCTGACCATTATATTCAATCAAGGCCACCAGTCGACCATACGAATCATGGTATTGAGGTGAAACAATCACCTTTTTTTTATATATCCAGGATTTTATATATCTCTTTGCTAAAATCGCAGAATGCTGATTCCATTCAGGACAGTCAATACCATAAAATCGAACCTCTATATACTTTTTTCCATTTCTGACAACAATAGAATCACCATCAATGATTTTGGTCACAACGGCAGTAAAAGCCGGATCAGCGTGTCCCTCTGAAAACCACATAACAAAAGTTAAGAATAGAGGTAGAAAAAGAATTTTCAGCATACTTTTCGGTCAAGCATAAGCCAGGGAGCTTTACGGGATGAGTATAATATTATATAATCATTGTTATTTCAACATGATATATCAATACAATAATTTTTCGCTTTTGTAAACAAAGGTGTATTTATTGATAAATACTCCAGATCTGCTACAGTTATAGCCAGGCAAGCAACAACAGTGATTACACTTACCAAACTTGAATGGATTCAACCTCTAATTACCATGCATGCACAACAGACTATACTCATTGCCGACAAAGAGCCTGATACTCTTTCTTCAATTTCCGATAACCTCACATTGGAGTTTGAATGTAGTTTTCAACATGTATCCAATGACAGTGAACTGGAATTTACCCTGAAGAACAAAGCTGTTCATATACTCATACTTGATCTGAACTTTTCTGATAAACATGAGGGGTTGTCTCTGATAGACTCTGTAAAAAGCAAGCACCCTGAAACGGCAATTCTGCCAATTATCCCTGCCGGCCGTCCGCACTTTATAAAAAAGATGCTGGAAAAAGATCTTTTCTTCTATATTCATAAGCCCATTGATCCTCTTGAAACTGCAATTGCTCTGAAAAGAATCCATGAAACTTTGATTAATCAGGCGGATGATACAAAAAGTTCAGAAAAACAAACGAAGGCCACCTCCACTTTCCATGGGATGATAGGTACAAGTAATACGATGCGGCAATTGTTTGAACTGATCACTAAAGTTGCCGAAGATGATTTTTCAACGGTATTGATACGAGGTGACTCCGGTACGGGTAAGGAAATGGTCGCAAAAGCCATTCATGCCAGCTCAAAGAGAAGGAAGAAAAATTTTGTCCCTGTCAACTGTGCTGCCATCCCAGATGATTTGCTGGAGAGCGAACTTTTTGGCTACACCAAAGGAGCCTTTACAGGTGCAACATCAAATAAACCTGGGAGAATCCAGTATGCCGACCAGGGGACACTCTTTCTCGATGAAATTGGCGACATGAAATCTTCACTGCAGGCAAAATTACTCAGGGTTCTGCAGGAAAAAGAATTCGAACCCGTCGGCGCATTCAAGCCAATTCCTGTTGATACGCGAATCCTGGCCGCTACTCACTGTGACCTGGAACAGCTTGTCAGTGAAGGAACATTCAGGGAAGATCTTTACTACCGGTTAAGCGTTATCCCGCTGAACATACCACCGCTCAAAGAGAGGCCTGAAGACATCTTCCCTCTTATTAACTCATTCATTGATACCTACATTCTCAAGAGAGGCCGGGATAAATTCACATTTTCCTCCCCCGCATTATCAGCACTTATTTATTATGAATGGCGCGGGAATGTCAGAGAACTTGAGAATCTGATTCAGCATATGAGTATACTCTTCAGCGGCAAAACAGTACAATTACATGACCTTCCCGAAAAATTTCATGATGTTGAGGTGCCTGAAAATTCAACAATTCCTGTAGATCAAACGGACCCTGACATTGTGCCGATAGAAACTGCACCGGCTGAAATTCCTGACGCAAATGTAAACTGGGAAGAAGGCCAGGTAGATTTCAAAGAACTGATCAATGACTTTGAAACAGAGCTCATCGTCAAGGCCATGAAATTTACAGGGGGTAATAAAAAAGAAGCAGCAAGACTTCTAAAACTCAAACGAACAACCCTGCTGGAAAAAATTAAGAAAAAAAATATCAGCAGTTTATGGGAAGACTAGCCTGGATTTTTTACAGCCCCTAAGCAGCAAATTTTGTAAGATTATTGGCGATATTTTCCTCAATATCTTCCACAGCTGCCGGGGTAAGAAGAATATCTTTTGCCCCATATTTTACAGCTTTTATCACCTTTGCTCTGGTCCAACCCGGCGCTGCAACTATAATTGGCAGAGAACTGGCGCTATTCACCTTGATAGCTACCCCGAGTGCCTGTTCATCGATTTCCCTGGTGACCAGATAAACAGCTTTAAGCTCTCCGGAAATAAAGTCATAAACGTTATCTTTGAAAGAGAGCACGCGAACGCCATATCCCCTGCTTCCCAACACATTTTTCAATTTTTCCACTTCAACTTCATCGTCACCAATCAGCAGAATATCGTCATATTCGTTGGAATTATGATAATTCTCAACAGTGAGTATATCGTTTAAATTGTTCGTTCTCTTCCCAGCAGGTTCTATCGCCGGTTGTTCAGCCATTATTTGCTGGATGCCGTTGGTTTCAATAGCATCAGCAACAGTCTCCACAAAGTTCTCCAACAGCAGTAAATCAACCGGGAAAAACATATGAATTATGCCAAATTCATTTTCTCCTAGAACAAGCCTCATAGAGCTGACGTAATAGTCCCGGTCAACAATTGTTCCATCATTAAAGGGCTCCATTGTTATCGAGGCAACCTGCTGAAATCCGACCTTGATAAATCGAATGTGTTTTGTGTATTCTCTTTCAAAGACCGCTGTGTAAATCCTGGCAATTATGTTGATAATTTCGCCATAAGCATCCTCTATATCCGGGTTAAAATCCTCACCATCAACGACCGCTCGAAGTTCGGAATCCGAAAACAACATCAGTCTGCCGGCGATCACTATTGCATCTTTTAAATTGATGGACAGAAAGCTCCTCCCTTCGATTTCACCAACTACATCCAGATTAGCAATAATCTGACTATGAGACCCTTCCTTAAATTTGAAATCTTCCCTCCCTGCTACCCTGTCCTCAAGGTGAACCAGTTGTACATTTATGCCTAAAAGAGCACCCATCTCATCCGCTATTCTCTGCCGACAACCACACAGTATTCCAGCAACCTTGTTCCTGTGTTTTTCGACTTTGACTAAAGATACAGCTTCAGGCGTGGGTACAATACCGCCAATCTCTGTCATTTCTATAGAATTCTTAATGATTTTTTCTCCACATTACCAGGACAGGCTCTTAAGAGGCTGTCCGAGAATAGGTATTTTGTTCAAAATCGAAGAATTATTGAAAAATAAGCACAGCCATATATGTGATATCGGAGTCTACGCTTACCTGCGAGTATTATTTTTTGTAATTCTGAAGAGTTTGGGCAAAAGAGCATTCTCAGACAGGCTCCTACTCTCAGGAATTGATACTGGACTCTTATACTGTCTCTTCTTCTTATCGGGCAGCAATGAGAATATATTAAGAACATATCAATTTTTCCAGGAATATATGTTGGAAACAATCTTTCAGATATCTTTTCATTAGTGCCTTACTCCAGAACTTCAGTAATAAAAAACAAGAGATAAGCGTAGACTTCGAATCAAGAAAGATCGTTTTAAATTACATGGTTGAATATACTTCCATGGTACTTATCCAGCGAGACTGAAAGTTTTCCGACTAGCCGGGTTAGAACAATCCACCCCTGTATTCTGACATTTCAAGCATGTTTTACCTGTTTCATCTCCCCCTCCAGCAAAATCGAGCAAATTTCCCTACATTTGCAGCTCATCCATTCCTGGTATATAATTTGCATATCATATCTAAACCTAAAATATTATATGCTATGAACCCTCTTCTAACCTTACTTATAATCTTCCTCTACATGTTCGATGGCCAAGTCATGGCCTCTGAACTTAGTAAGATAACACGCTTAGATAACAGAGATAGTATTCAACTCTATTTCAGTTTTGACAAGCCGCCTGTGTTCTATAATACAGCCAACGAGAAACGCATCAATCTCATTTTCCCGCAATCTAAAATTGCACCTGACCTTCAAATGTTTGAAGCTGACAACAAGATAGTCAAAATTTTGTCACAGCACAAGGACGGGAATTATATACTTTCTCTCTTTTTTCGATACAAACCACAAAATTATAAGTTCTCAAAAAGTGCAGATAAAAAAATTGTCCTGGAAGTACTGCTTGGCAATCGATTCAGTAAGTCTTATAAAAATTTGGCTGACAGACTGAAAGGACTGACTGTTCTTGACAGGAATTCCTCAGATTACTCCAATCCGTATATCTTATCCCCATATAGCAGCGACTGGATTTCCTTTTTTTCCAAATATGAATCGCCGGTGGATATTGATATTCCGTTACAATTCATTTTCCCGCCCTTTCCGATAATTCAAATCCTTCCACCTTATGAAAAAAGTAGCTTACAGTTGTTATCTCCAGAAATGCTCAAGCTTGCAGACCAGGGTCTCTGGGTTCAACTTGCTCCGTTAATTTTGAAGAAACTTCAAACTGAACCGGATATCGTACAGCAGCAAATTCTTGGACTAATATATGGTGAGGTGCTTGCAAGAGGTAATGATTTTGAAGAAGCCTTCAAACAGCTTCACCTTTTAAAAGAAAAGCAGCCTGAAGAACCCATTGAAAACTTAGTTATATATCTTCTGGCACTCACCCAGGCAATTCACGCAGACCCTCATCTTGCAGATCTGGAGTTAAAAGAACTGGAAGAGAGGATAAGCTCAAGCGACACCCTGGCCCCTTATCTCCTTAATTCTCAGATCGAAACGGCACTTGCAACATCCCAATACAGCAGAATGAACAAACTTCTCCTTCGTGACGATATAGGCCTCCCTGATCAAGTCAAGGAAATCCGGGCAATCCGCCAGGCTAATTACTGGTTTGCCAACAAACAACCGGTAAAGGCATATGTTGCCTATAGTTTACTGTCCAAATCAATGCTGCTTGCGACCCGGCCATATTCTCTGAACCAATATTGCACAACGCTCTACAATAATAAAAAATTTGAGGAGAGTGCAGAATGCTATGAGCAACTTTCATCACTTGCCTTATCTGAAGATTCCTTAGGGTTGGTTAGATATAGAGTGAATATGGCCAGACTTAAATTTCAGAACGACACGTCTCTTGTCCATAATTTTACTCAAATTGAAAACGCATTTTCAGGGAGTGAGGCAGGATACCGTGCTGCCCTGAAAAAAAACGACCTCTTTCTACTTCAAGACAACAGTCGATACAACTGGGCATTAAAACAATATGAAGCCATTAGTCAGAAACCAGTGCTGCGTACTATTACCGAAGAAGCACTGTTTAAACAAGCTTTGATTTACACCTTGCTTGGTCAAAGCGACAAATCCATTGCATTGCTGCAAAAACTTCTCAGGGATTTCCGGCATGGAGACATAAAGCCCACTGCACAGGCATTGCTCATTGAGTTGCTTCCTGGCGAGATTAAACGACTTGTTGATAAGAAAGAATACCTCAAGGGACTTGTCCTGGCCAAACAGAACAAAGAACTGTTTAAGAAAAGATGGATAGACAGTGTGTACCTGGTAGACATTGCTGAAGCATATCAAAAGATCGGTATTTTTGACGAAGCACAACAGCTCTACCTGTACCTTATCGAAATTGCACCAATCGATAAAAAGGAGCAATTTTATCTGCCGATGATCAAGGCTTCTTTTAATCATGGCAATTACAGTCTTGTTGAGGATTACGCTGCACAATACACCTATAACTATCCCCAGGGGTCATTTTCAGATGAGATCCTTCTTCTTCGACTGCAGGCACTTGTTGCCGAAGGGAGACTTGCAGAAGCGGTCCGGATCCTTCCGACTCATCTGCCTGACCACCGGGGTATAATCAGACTCGCAGCCTCTCTTTTTTACCATACTGACAACTTTAAAAACTGCACCAGGGTATATAACATCCTTTCAGATTCAAATTATTCTTTTAGCCCCATAGACAGAATAATGTATGGCGAGAGTCTTTTTAGAACAGAACATTTTTTTCAGGCGGAAGATATGTTTTCACAGGTAACCAAGGACAATCCTTTCTTTAATCAAAGCCTCTATCGTCTTGCGGAACTTGAAAGAAGAAAGGGAAAAGAAAAAAATGGTCTAAGATTTTTCAGGAAAATTGTCGAAACAGGAAGAGATGATCGCTGGAAACAGTATGCCGAAAAAGAATTGCAATTTGCAGATGCTGCCTCCCGTATGTAATTGATTACAGGAACCGTATCATTTGCAAATCTCGAACAAAAACGGAGTCGTAAAATTTAAGGTGAAATATGGATTCTATAAGACCATTTGATTCACAAATGCAGCTTCTAAGCAAAGTTCTAGACCTGAGAGCAAAAAATGCTCAGATTATCTCATCTAACATTGCCAACGCTGAAACTCCAGGCTACTCCCCTTCTGTTTTTAACTTCGAACAGGATCTCAGGAGTGCAATCACACGAACCGGTGAAGTTGCTCTTGAAACCTCACATAACAGCCATATTTCAACAGGGCCTGCCGGATTCAACTCTGTTGTCGGAAAAATCAGTAAGGTTGCTGACCAACCGGGTATAGGTGACGAAAATGGAGTCAGTGTTGACCAGGAAATGATTGCCTTATCTGAAAATGAGATACTGTATGAGACATCGGCCCAGCTCTTAAAGAAGAGAATCACTCTTCTCAAACATGTCATATCCGGCGGACAGTAAACCTGACCTGGAAATATTAATTACAAGGAAAACCATAGTATGGATATATTCAACACATTTCAGATAAGCAGTTCAGCACTCAAAGCAAACACTATCAGATTGAACACTATCAGCTCTAATCTGGCCAATGTCGAAACAACCTCCACCCCTGAGGGAGGTGCCTACAGGAAAAAATCTGTCTATTTTGAAAGCCGGCCGTTGAGTTTCCAGAAACAGCTTGAAAGCAACATGAAAAATTCTGCGCAGGGAGTAGCAGTAACAAAAATCCTTGAAGATGATACTCCTCCAAGAAAAGTATACGATCCGAGTCATCCCGATGCACAGAATGATGGATATGTAGAGATGCCGAATATAAGTGTTCTTGAAGAGATGGTTGATATGATGTCTGCGACAAGAGCTTATCAGGCGAATGTCACTACTATCAAATCGGCAAAAAGAATGGCCCTGAAGGCTCTTGAAATCGGGAGATAATACTCATGAACATTGTTAACGGAATAACATCTCTTCCCTCCTCACCAATCACCCCGCAAGGAACCAGTGATGTCGTTCGTGCCAAGTCAGGTTTTGGAGAGATTCTGTCTTCAACAATAGAGTCAACAAATAATGCCCAGTTGGCCGGAGACATGGCAGTTGAAAGACTCATGACCGGGGAGGCGAAACATCTTCATGAAGTGATGATTGCCGTTGAAGAGGCAGATGTTTCTCTTCGTATGTTAGTTCAGATGCGCAACAAAGCACTGACTGCTTATGAAGAAATCATGCGGATGCAAATTTGATGGCCAGGCATGCAGTGTATATCGGTTCAGTGGCCCCAATTTTCAGGCAACTCTCTGTGCTTTATTTTTAATATTGTTTACAAAAAGGACTATTCATGGAAGCTGAAGAACAAAAAGTTCCCGCACCGACTGAAACTGCAGATCCTCCAATGGTTCAACCTGAAAGAAACTCTCTCTTCACGCTTATTCAGGAATGGCCGCTGTCAAGGAAAATTGCTACAGGTGTGGTGCTGTTCGTCTCAATAATGCTTTTTGGTTTCCTGATTTTTCAGGCGAAAGTTGCAGATCAACAGCTCCTTTATGCCAACCTCTCCACAAATGACGCTTCATTGGTAGCAAATTCGCTGAAAGCAGAAAAAATACCATATTCATTAAAGAATGGGGGCCGTGACATATGGGTGTCAGCAGATCAGATATACCAGACCAGATTGGATCTCGCCGGCCAAGGGTTGCCGAGTGGCGGCGGAGTCGGATTCGAAATATTTGACAAACAGAGTTTCGCTCTCACAGATTTCGTCCAGAAAGTCAATCATACCAGAGCTCTTCAAGGCGAACTTTCCAGAACAATAACCTCACTTGCCCCTGTAGAGTCAGCCAGGGTACACCTTGCACTCCCTGAAAAAAGATTATTTAAAAATCAACAAAAAAAGGCTACTGCCTCGGTAATTATTACGCTCAAGCCCGGCAAAGAACTTGATATGAATCAGGTTCAAGGGGTCGTCCATCTTGTTGCCGGATCAGTCATGGGAGTTGAGGCAAAAGATGTCAAAGTAATTGATTCCAGAGGGATGGTACTTGAAAGTCAGGAAAAATCTGACAAAGATACTCTGATGTCTCTGGACATGCTGTCCTTCCAGCAGGAAGTGGAACACAGGCTGGAGACACGTGCACAGGACCTCCTGGATAAGACAATGGGTAGAGATCACGCTGTTGTCAGAGTTACAGCAGCACTCGACTTTTCCAAAATTGAAAAAACAGAAGAATTATTCGATGCTGATGAGCCTGTTATCAGAAGTGAACAGTTAAACCAGGAGAGCAGCGGTAGTCAAATTACAGGTGGGATTCCCGGAGTGCGGTCAAATCTTGATGGAAATTTTCAGGAACAGAGGGACTCAGTTCCTCAGACAAGCAGTACTTCAAAGACAACCAATTACGAGATCAGCAAAACCATAAGCAAAATTGTTAATCCTGTTGGCTCCATTATAAATCTTTCAGTTTCTGTACTGGTTGCTGATCGGGTGGAACTGGACAACCAGGGCAATGCCGCAGCTACCGTCCCGCTCACACCGGAAGAGTTAAAATCTATCGAAAACATGGTTAGTACTGCAATAGGTCTTGTTCAGGAACGGGGAGACATGATTAACGTATTGTCTATGCCATTTATCGATACCGGTAAAACTTTAGCTGAAACGGAACAACTGCCACCTCATTTTATTTACCAATATATACCATATATAAAATATGGCTTGATTCTTCTTGGTATTCTCCTGATCTATTTACTACTGGTCAGGCCTGTAATAAAAACCATGAGAGGCGAAGTACAGAATCATTACAAGACAGTGAAACAGCTCGAACAGGAACAGAATAAAATTCAGGATGAAGAGATTGTCCCTCTTCCACCTGTAGATGAAACAATCACAATGCTCAAAAGAGAGGTGCTTCAGAACCATGTGCCCACTGCCTTTATAATAAAAAACTGGATACAGGAAGGATAACGGATGGCGATAGAAACATTGACAGGACTTAATAAAGTAGCAGTCTTGCTTATCTGCCTTGGAGAAGAGGCTGCTTCAAAAATTTTTAACGAATTATCCGACGAGGAAGTAAGACAGGTGACCAGAACCATGGGAATGATCAATCATATACCTATCGACATTAAAGAGAAAGTATTTACAAACTTTCATGAAACTCGAGACCAGTATGCAGGACTTTTTGTAAAGGGAGAAGATTTTGCAAAGAAAGCTATTGCTGCAACTTCTGGTGATCAACGGTCTGATTTTTTAATGGATCAGTTTGTCTCAGCTACTGAATCCAGGTCTTTGGAAACTTTATCTTTAATGGCCCCGCGCATGGTGGCCGGCCTGCTTGAAAATGAACATCCGCAGACCATAGCCCTCGTTCTATCCACCCAGCATGTTGAACATGCCAGTGAGATACTCGCGCACCTTCCTGAAGAATTAAGGACCGATGTAACATACCGCATTTCAAAAATTGAACGGGTCTCTCCCGAGGTTATCAGCAGAATAGAAGACGCATTAAACAGGGAGATAGGCCTCGTATCAGGTAAAGCTCACAAAAAAGTAGGCGGTATTGATGCTGTTGTCGGAATCCTCAACCATATGAAAAACAACCTCGATACTGATATTCTTGAGAAGATGGACGAGACAGACCCTGACATGGCGGACGAGATCAGGAAAAAGATGTTCACCTTTGAAAATCTTGTGGCACTTGACGGAAGATCACTGCAGTTGATTTTAAGAGAGGTAAATAACGATTCTCTCACTGTAGCTCTTAAGACCGCTTCCGACCAGATGAAAGAGAAAATTTTTGCAAACATGTCTATCCGCGCAGCCGATATGATCAGAGACGATCTTGAGGCCATGGGTCCGGTACGCCTCTCAGAAGTAGAACTCATGCAACAGGCCATAGTCAAAATTGCCATGAAGCTCGAGAGTGAAGGGAAACTTGTACTTGGCCCTGGAGGCGGTGATGAACTTGTCTAAATATTTCAAGCTTTCTGACTCTTTCCAACCTGAAGATATTCTTAAAGCCACTGCTGCACCACCAGTCGCGGAAGTGGAATCCTCAACCTCGGTATCTTCTGCTGATGTTTCACTGCAGCAGGACAGTATGGACAAGAAAACAGATTCCGGCCAGGTTCATTCCGGTCAGGGGGAAAATGGATCATCCAGCGAAACGGTGGATCCTGGTCAATACATCGAAATCTCAGAGGTGGAAAAAAAACTTGACGACGCGTATGAGGCTGGAGTTCAAAAGGGATTTGAAAAAAGCGCAGCTGATTTCGAATCAGCGGGAAAATCTCTTCTCACCATTTGTGAACAACTTGAAACGGTAAGGGAGACTATTATTGCAAACAGCAGCCGGGAAATACAGGAATTTGCCATAGAGGTTGCCGAAAGAATTGTCAGACACTCATTACGGAACGACAATAATACTATTATTGCAACGATTGACGAAGCTCTGCAACGAGCAGTCAAATCAGATGAATTTAATGTCTACATTAATCCTGACGATTATGACAAGGTAGCAGAAAGGTCAAGCGACCTCATAGCTGGGCTTAGCGGGCTAAACAATATTGTGATAAAAAAAGACGCAACTGTTGAAAAAGGCGGAGCAAAAATTGAATCCGACAACTGCACTATTGATGCTACTATTGCAAGTCAGTTTGACGTGATCCGGGAAGAATTAAAAAAGAAAGCATAGGAGAATGTTCTTAGCCTTTTATATAAAAGTCACGGGCTACCTCCCCAACTCCCTGCTGCATAGCTTTCCCGACAATGAAGGACTTATCCAGGGATTTTAGAAAACCCCGTACTGTTCGGTATAAAATAAAAATCATGCTATTAGAAGATTCACATATTAAAGACCTCGAAACTATTAAAGTATGGGGAAAAGTCACCCGTATTGTCGGTCTGGTTATCGAAGGGTATTGCCCATATGCATCCATAGGGTCATTATGCCAGATCACCCCGGTGGATAGTGGAGAAAATATCTATGCTGAAATCGTAGGTTTCAAGGACGGTAAAGCCCTTCTTATGCCTCTTGGCGACCTGCGTGGTCTTGGCCCGGGAAGTCTAATTCGTGTGGTTAGAAACAGTGCCACCATCAAGGTAGGCAACAACCTGCTTGGTAGAGTCATAGATGCAATGGAACTCCCGCAGGATGGATTACCCGCTCCCATCCTTACCGAAGACAAGGATCTCTACTCCCTTCCTCCGGGCCCACTGGAGAGACAGAATATCAGCCAACCTCTTGACCTTGGAATCCGAGCACTTAATGGCCTTATTACCTGTGGAAAGGGTCAGCGCATGGGAATTATGGCAGGATCAGGTATTGGCAAAAGCATACTTCTTGGCATGATGGCAAAATATGCCAAGGCTGATATTAACGTAATTGCCCTTATTGGTGAACGAGGCAGAGAAGTTAGAGAATTTATTGAAAGAGATCTGGGAAAGGAAGGCCTTGCCCGCTCAGTCATTGTTGTTGTAACTTCAGATCAGTCCCCTTTGCTTCGTATGCGAGGCGCATTTGTAGCCACCGCCATTGCAGAATTCTTCAGTAATCAGGGCAAAAATGTACTCCTTATGATGGATTCTATTACCCGTTTTGCGATGGCAATGCGTGAAATTGGACTGGCAATTGGTGAACCACCAACAACCAAAGGATACACCCCTTCTGTTTTTGCAACCCTGCCCAAACTACTTGAACGAGCTGGAAGATTCAAAAACCTCGGGACAATTACCGGACTTTATACTGTCCTTGTTGAGGGGGATGATCTCACAGAACCGGTCGCAGACTCTGTACGCTCGATTCTTGACGGTCACATTGTTTTGTCCAGAACTCTTGCCGCCAAAAATCATTTCCCTGCAATTGATGTTATCAACTCGACTAGCCGTGTAATGCGGAATATCATCTCCCCCCGTCATCAGGAACTTGCGGGAAAAGCCAGAGAAGTCCTTGCGACCTATGCAGAAGCTGAGGATCTCATCAATATTGGTGCCTACGCAAAAGGCTCCAACCCGAGGATTGACTATGCAATCAGCAGAATTGACTCGATAAATGATTTCTTGAAACAGGATTATAATGAAACCACTTCAATAAAAAATGGTCTCAATCAGTTAGGAAACCTGCTGGGTAACAGAGAAGATGAGAAACCCCCGAAAAAAAACAGGCGTGAAACAGATACATTATAAATCTTTTTCATCCCATTCATTGACATTTTATGAAACCATTTAGCCTTGACACTGTCCTTGATTACAGAAAACGATTGGAGGATATCGCCATTCAAAGGCTGGCTGACGCTAAAAGGCAGGAAAAAATAATCCAAAAGAAACTGGATGAGGACAACAGGCACCTTGCCGCCCTTATCAAAGAAATAGAACAACTGCAGAACGAAACTATTTCGATCTTAGATCTCATTAATTTCGAGAATAGAATCCTCTTTCTCAGGAAGAATATTCATAGTGTTAAAACAAAACTGCATGAAAAATCTGAAAACCGAAATAAAATGCAAGAAAATCTTATTGAAAAGAGCAGAGACAGACAAATTATGGCTAGCCTGAAAGATCAGCAAAATAGATCATGGAAAAAATACCTCGATAAAAAGGAGGTTGCAATGCTGGATGAGATCGCGACCATAAAAAGCTCCCTGCTCCGTCATTCCCGCCTGGGCGGGAATGACTAAATAGCCAAATATTTAGGTTTTTACGAGATTACCAACTATGAACATATTCACTAAAAGAGTAGTTATTTTTGCCTCAGCAACTCTTCTTCTTTCTACCGGCGCTGCACTTCATGCTGCCGATCAGCCTGCACTGGAAGAATACTCATCAGTAGAAGAAAGAAGACTGTACCATATCGTCAGCCTGGAAAGGGCAAGTATTCGTAAAGAACAGGAAGAAATCGTTATGAAAAAAAAGGAGCTAAAGACCCTTGGAGATGTTGTCGATAAGAAACTTGCTGAAATTGATAATAAGCTTGAAGAACTCAGAAAACTTCAAAATAAAATTGAAGTACTTCTTACGGCAAAAACAGCAGAAGAAAAAAAACGGCTCAAAGGGTTAGCATCTATATATGAAAAAATGACTCCGGAGAGAGCATCTCTGGCACTCACCGGACTTGATCAGCAACTTGCAGCAGATCTTCTGGCAAACATGAGAGTTAAAGCTGCCGCAAAAATACTGGATCAGATTTCAAATAAAAAAGCAGCGCAACTGAGTACTACTTTTTCAACGATACAACTTGAGTGAAAACAATGACCCAAATTGCGATTGTCCAGGCAGCACCACAACCAGCGCCACCCGGAGGCCCACCCTCAAGTAATAGCCAAACCTCATTTAGTCCTCATTTAGAAAATGCCGTTGGTAGCGAATCCCAGGCTCCCTATGAAACTTCTTCCGACGAGTCAGCTCAAGTTGATCCATATCCAGATGAAACTCCTGGCACCACTCCGGGCTCAAACGTTTTTTCTTCCAATGCACCAATAGAAAATCCAACATCTCAAATCAAGAACAGTGATCCAAGTTGGAATCTACAGGCCAAAGGCTCAGACATTCCGGATCATCTCAAACAATTGGGTGCGAAACTCACCACCACAGACGCTAAAATCACACCATCTCTACCGCAATCTCCTGCACACCATGGTGATACATCTTTTAAAATTAATATTGCGTTTACTGACAACCAGGGGAATATCATCCAGCCTGCTCCTCTGACTGAAAATGATGGCATAATCCGACAACTGCAGCAGATAATTCACAACAGCAACGAAACCGGCACAGTCTCCATCCAGGGTACGGTCAACAGATTTTCCGGTGGAATGTCAGGAGCAACACCGAATGGGGTTGGTTCCAGTCAAATGCATGAACCACATAGAATCTTTGAGAAAACAGGCCTTAAGACACAGACCCTGCGACAGGATGCACTGGCCCAGTATCTTGATGCTAAAGTCAACACCAGAGAACAGGGGAACAACGGTTCGAATACAACGAACAGTGAACAGCAGAATGGGACTAACGGTCAACAATTCTCAGCCCATTTGCAGCCAAATGCTTCACTTTCTACGGAACAAACAACCAGTTTTCAGCAAGTTTCTACACTTATGCAGGACGTTCCCGGCAGTCACGCACAAAACAGCGGCAAGTCGATTATTTTATCTTCCGGAAATGTTGTCTATGAAGAAGATATTATGCACCAGGTGGTTGAACGATTTCAAATTTTTAAACAGCAGGGCGATACCAGGCTTACCCTGAAGCTTCATCCTGCAGAACTTGGTGAGCTGCAAATTAACCTTACTGTAAAAGAGGGGTCTATTAAGGCAAATGTCCTTGCTCAAAGTCAGCAGATCCAGGAAATAGTCGAACGAAACCTGCCTAAACTCAGGAATTCTCTTGCAGAGCAGGGTTTTACCATCGAAGAGATCCTGGTCACCACCCAATCTGATTCTATCACCGACTTCAATCTCTTCGAACAGCACCTTGCTGATCGGAATGATTACACTCCGGCGGTCAGGGATGTCAAAGAGCCAAATAGTTTCAATATGGTGCTGGAGGATGCAGTTGAAAAGACAACGGACTGGACAACCGGTGTAAATATAAAAGTCTAGCCCGACTAGTCGAAAAGCTTTTTAGTTACGCTGGATAAGTGCCATGGAACTGTATTCAACCATGAAATTTTAAATGACCTTCCTCGATTTCTTGTTTTTTATTACAGAAGTTCTGCAGTAAGGCACTAACCCCGATTAACGGGAAAAAAAAGCAGAGCATCTACACCCACCAGAATGAAGGGGATAAGTACCTTGGCTGTATATTTAACCACTTAATTCCAAAATACATTCCTCAGTTTCTTGTTTTTTATGACAGGCTTTCTG
>Ga0209633_10001595_pt1 | contig 23019 bp, 18 predicted proteins | sample Cruoilmetagenom1_FD_187290 | JGI IMG/M metagenome (GOLD analysis project Ga0209633, IMG submission 187290) | Oil polluted marine microbial communities from Coal Oil Point, Santa Barbara, California, USA - Sample 1 (SPAdes) (version 2) | ecosystem: Environmental > Aquatic > Marine > Oil seeps ...
GTAGGGAACACGTTCACGCCGCGTAGAATGATCATATCATCGGTGCGCCCCGTGATTTTTTCCATCCGCCGCATTGCGCGCGCGGTGCCGGGCAACAGACGGGTCAGATCGCGGGTGCGATACCGGATAATCGGGAAGGCTTCTTTGGTCAACGAGGTGAACACAAGTTCGCCCATTTCGCCATCCTCAACCACTTCGCCCGTTTCAGGGTTGATGATCTCGGGGTAAAAGTGATCCTCCCAAATGTGCAAACCATCTTTGGTCTCGACGCATTCGCTTGCAACGCCGGGCCCCATAACCTCGCTTAGCCCGTAAATATCCACGGCGTGCATATCAAAGGCTTGTTCGATTTCAGCGCGCATAGCGTTGGTCCAGGGTTCGGCCCCGAAGACGCCGACGTTCAGGCAACTCTCGCGAGGATCGCGGCCTTGCCGTGCATATTCATCCAGAATGGACAACATGTAGGACGGCGTAACCATGATGGTCGAGGCGCCGAAATCTTCGATCAGTTGCACCTGTCGTTGCGTCATACCGCCAGAGATCGGGACCACGGTACAGCCCAGTTTTTCCGCGCCGTAATGCGCGCCCAAACCACCTGTGAACAACCCGTAGCCATAGGCGACATGCACCACATCACCCGCTCGTGTGCCGCTGGCCCGCAAGGAGCGCGCCACCACGGTGGCCCATGTATCAATGTCGCGTTCGGTGTAGCCGACCACGGTGGGCTGACCTGTGGTGCCGGACGAGGCATGCAGGCGCTGGATTTTGTTGCGCGGCACCGCGAACAGACCGAACGGGTAGTTATCGCGCAAATCTTGTTTCATGGTGAACGGAAATTTGGCCAGATCGGAAAGTGTTTTTAGATCGTCTGGATGCACCCCCGCGTCATCGAACGACTTTTTGTAATGCGGGACGTTGTCATAAGCATGCTTTAGCGACCACTTCATCCGCTCCAGTTGCAGCGCAGAAATTTCATCGCGTGACGCGATTTCGATCGGCTCCAGGTCGCCCTTTTTTGGTGATAGATCCTTCATTTCCCGCCCTTATGCCCGTTCCATAACAAGTGAGATGCCTTGACCAACGCCAATGCACATGGTGCAAAGCGCGCGGGTTAGAGATTGATTTTGCAACTCGGTTGCGGCTGTCAATGCCAACCTTGCGCCAGACATGCCCAGCGGATGTCCCAGTGCAATTGCGCCGCCATTCGGATTTACATGATCGGCGTCATCCGCCAAGCCCAGCTCGCGCATCACGGCCAACCCTTGGGCGGCAAAGGCTTCGTTCAGCTCGATCAAGTCAATATCGTTGATTGACAGCCCCAGCCGCGCCAGCAGTTTTTTCGATGCAGGCGCCGGACCAATGCCCATAATGCGCGGCGGCACCCCTGCGGTGGCCATGCCGATGATCCGCGCCTTTGGCGTTAGGCCGTATTTCAACACGGCGGCCTCAGATGCGATGATCATTGCACAGGCCCCGTCATTGACCCCACTGGCGTTGCCTGCCGTCACACTGCCACCGTCACGAAATGGTGCGCGCAGGCTCCCGAGTTTTTCCAAAGTTGTGCCACGCGGATGTTCATCCGCGTCAACAATCACAGCATCGCCCTTGCGTTGCGGGATGCTGACAGGCGCGATTTCCTGCGCCATGCGCCCTGCTGCAATCGCCGCTGCCGCGCGGGTTTGCGAACGCAAGGCAAATGCATCCTGATCGGCCCGCGAAATGTTGAAATCAGCGGCCACGTTCTCGGCGGTTTCGGGCATTGAATCAACGCCGTATTGCGCGGCCAGTGCCTTGTTCACAAAACGCCAGCCAATCGTGGTGTCATAAATTTCGGCCCGTCTGGAAAAGGCTGCGTCGGGTTTGGGTTGCACCAATGGCGCGCGGCTCATGCTTTCGACACCGCTGGCGATCACCACTTCTGCCTCACCGCAATTTACGGCCCGCGCGGCCATGCCAACCGCATCCAGCCCCGAACCGCACAACCGGTTCACGGTCACCGCAGGCACGTCAACGCCCAACCCCGCCAACAACACTGCCATACGTGCAACATTGCGGTTGTCCTCTCCGGCTTGATTGGCGCAACCGGCGATAACTTCGTCGATCACCAACCCGTCCTTGCCCGCCACGCTGGCGCGTAGAACATGCGCCAACATATCGTCAGGACGTACAGATGAGAGCGCGCCACCGTAGCGGCCGATTGGGGTGCGAACACCCTCGCAGATAAATGCTTGGTTCATGGGGTTTCCTTGAAATGTTGACCTTTGATTTGGCGTGATCCGCCGCGAAATTCTGCCACCACGCGCCCGTCGGGGCCGGTAACCGAGATATCATAAAGACCCGAACGTCCCGTCAAGCTGACCTCGCGGGCCGTTGCGGTCAGGCGCTCGCCTTGTTTGGCGGGGCTAAGGTAGGTGATGCTGTTTTGCTGTGCGACGACCAACTTGTTGTAGCTGTTGCAAGCAAATGCAAAGGCGCTGTCGGCCAGCGTGAAAATATACCCGCCGTGGCAAATAGCGTGACCGTTCAAGTGCTGCGGACCAACCTCGAACGACATCACGGCTTTGCCCGGGCGGACATGATCCAGCGACATGCCAAGCCATTTTGAGGCGGCATCATTGGCCCACATGGCAGCAGCGCTATTCTCGGCACGGGTTTGGGGTGTCATAATAGCGTCCTCCTGTTTGCCAACTTGCACAAAGCCGACCGAGTGGTCAATAGTGTTGTAATGCCCGTCGAAATCGGTAATCTATCCCAAAAGGAGATTTGAAATGCTGGAACCACATAGCTTTGCTGCCGGAAAATGGATTGCACCTGCCAAGGAGGCCAGTATTTTGCACAGCCCCGTCACAGGCGCGCAGATTGCACGGGCCGGAGGAGCGGCGCTTGATTTCCAAGGCATGATTGACTTTGCCAAAACCAAAGGCGGCCCTGCGTTGCGCGAGATGACATTTCATCAACGCGCCAAAATGCTAAAGGCACTGGGGGCCTATATTGCCAGCCGCAAAGAAGAACTTTACGCGCTGAACCCGCTGACAGGTGCGACCCGCAAAGATGGTCGGGTCGACATTGATGGCGGCATCGGTACGATGTTTGTTTTTGCCTCAAAAGGGCGACGCGAGATGCCGGATGGGCATATCTATCTGGATGGTGATCTGGAACAGTTGTCCAAGAACGGCACATTTTTGGGTCAACACATCGCCCTGCCGCTGCACGGTGTTGCAGTGCATATCAATGCGTTCAACTTTCCCATATGGGGAATGTTGGAGAAATTGGCACCGGCCTTATTGGCCGGTGTGCCTTGTATTGTGAAACCCGCCACCCAAACCAGTTTTCTGACCGAGGCTTGCGTTCGGATCATGATGGACAGTGGCTTGCTGCCCGAAGGTGCAGTGCAATTGATTGTCGGGCGCACAGGGGATCTGCTGGACCGGTTGGGCGCGCAGGATATAGTCAGCTTTACGGGGTCCGCCCGTACCGCATTGGCGTTGCGCTCAGTACCTAATCTGATTGAAAACGGTACGCGGTTTATTGCAGAGCAAGACAGTTTGAACGCTTCGATTCTTGGCTTGGACGCAGGTGTGGGTACGCCCGAATTTGATCTATTCATCCGCGAGGCCAGCACCGAGATAACCACAAAAGCGGGCCAAAAATGTACCGCAATCCGCCGGATGATCGTACCAGAGGGCTTGGTCGATCCGGTGATTGAAGCGCTGAGCGCGCGGTTGGACAAAGTCACCATTGGCGATCCCGAAGTTGAGGGTGTTCGCATGGGCGCGCTGGTGTCGGTATCGCAAAAGGCGGACGTGTTGGACATGGTGGCCCAGATCGGCAACGAAGCCACGCGGGTTTACGGCGACGCTGACAACTTCAATGTCGAGGGTGCAGACTCGGCGCAAGGATTTCTGCCGCCGATGCTGTTTCGCTGTGATGATCCTGACGGCGCGAAACTGGTACATGAGGTCGAAGCCTTTGGTCCCGTTTCTACAGTCTTGCCCTACCGCGACACGGCCCATGCTGCAGATCTGGCCAATCGTGGGCAGGGCAGTTTGGTGGCCTCGGTCATCACCAATGACGCGCAAATCGCGCGCGACATTACGCTGGCCTCTGCGCATTGGCATGGGCGTTTGTATTTCAACAACCGCACTTCAATGGCGGAATCGACGGGACATGGAGCGCCCTTACCTCACATGATCCACGGGGGTCCTGGACGGGCTGGCGGCGGTGAGGAAATGGGCGGTATTCGCGGTGTGATGCATTACATGCAACGTACCGCCATTCAGGGCAGCCCCGATATTTTGACAGCAATCGGTGAGGTTTGGGTTTCGGGAGCCGAGGAAAAACCCTGCAAAGTCCATCCGTTCCAACGCAGCTATCACGAGATTGAGATCGGTGACACGATCCGCACCGATAAACGGGTCGTCACGGTAGAGGACATCGAGCATTTCGCCCATTTCACCGGTGACACATTCTATGCGCACATGGACGAGGACGCGGCCAAGGCCAACCCGTTTTTTCCCGGTCGTGTGGCGCATGGTTACCTGCTGTTGTCGTTTGCAGCGGGATTGTTCGTTCAGCCCGATCCTGGCCCTGTGTTGGCCAACACCGGTCTTAACAACTTGACGTTTCAATCCCCTGTCAGCCCGGACGACACGATCTATGTGCGCCTGACGGCCAAACGTAAAACCCAGCGCACAGATGAATATGGCGAAGTCCGCTGGAATGCGACGCTGTATAATCAACACGATGATCAAGTCGCTGAATATGAGCTTTTGACGATGGTGGCCTATAGCCGTTAATAGGGGGCATGGATAGTTTAGAACCACTGATCACTGCATTACATAATGAGGGCCGTCTAAGGGTTTGGTCCTTGGTCGTCACCGTATTTGGCGACGCTGTCCAACAGCGCGGCGGGCGGATTGCGACGCTTAGATTGCAGCGTTTGTTGGAACGTGTTGGCGTTGAAGCAGGCACTATGCGTACCGCACTTTCACGCCTGACCAGCGACGGATGGGTGCTGCGCGATCGCGAGGGGCGCAACAGCTTTTATCGACTTAGTGAAAGTGCGACGACTGAAATTGCCGCCGCAACGCGCAACTTCTATGCACGGCCCACCAGTGGAAAAATCCGTGAGTGGGTGATGGCGAGCGGTGAAACACCCCCGATCGGTGGTCTCAAAGTCGCGACCAACACGTGGTTGATGGCCGGGGATGATCTACCTGATTTGTCAAACCACGTTTGCGTCAAAGGGGCGCTGACGGCGTTTCCGCAGGGATTTCGGAAACGGATTTTGTCCACGGTCCACCTCGAGGCACTGACAGCGCTGAGCAATGACATCAATGCGCTTAAGGGGGTGCAGCTGTCTCCGCTAGATGCGATGGCAGCACGGATGCTTTTGATCCATCGTTGGCGGCGCATCGTGTTACGGTTTCCCGACATTCCACCAGAGCTATTGGCCGCAGACGCCCCCCTATCCAACCCGCGCCAAGCGGTGGCGGATGCCTACCTTCAACTGGTTGGTCCATCCGAGGATTGGCTAGGCGGTAGCGTGCATGGTATGACGCCGATGCCAGCCAGTGACAGCGCGTTTACACATCGTTTTGGGAGATAGTGAAAACCGCCTCGGCATCACAGCTGGGTGGGGGCAGTTATCTGCAACACCGAGGCTAGCGTGTTTTCGCTAAGGCCACTTATCCATAGGAAAAGGGGCGTTTGAGTGAAGCAATTACGGTCATTATCCGACCATTTTGTGGCAAAACCACGGCACGCTTGATTTTATCGCCGCTGCGGGTCAATGTTTATGGATGAACAGCCAAATTCCATTTTCACCCGCTGCACCCCAAGTTGCATTTGAGCGTAAAGAGTTGAATGTCATCATGTCGCTGTATGGGCGGATGGTGGCGGCAGGAGAATGGCGCGACTACGGGCTGTCCTTTTTGACGGATATGGCCGTTTTTTCGGTGTTTCGCCACGCGGCTGAAAACCCGCTGTACCGGATCGAAAAGCACCCTAAACTGCGCAACAAGCAGGGGATGTATTGTGTCGTCGGAATGGACGGGCAGATTTTGAAACGCGGGCAGGACTTGAAAACGGTCCTGCGGGTGCTTGAGAAAAAACTGATCCGCGCCGTTAAGTAAGGCTCATTTACGATAATCTGGACGGCGGCGCGCGGTGATGTCGCCATCGCCTTGCGCCTTGATCCGCTCGATCGCGGCGTCCAGCGGCTCATCCACCACGGCCATATGGCTGGCGTTGGAGTGCAGCAGGGTGTTTTCGTCACGGATCAGCCCGACATGGCCTTTCCAAAAGAACAAATCCCCCCGTTCAGGGCGCACGTTATCGCCAACCGGTGCGCCGACGCTGGCCTCTTGCATATAGGCGTCCCCAGGGCAATCCAGCCCGCAGGCCATAAGCGCGACCTGCACCAATCCGGAACAATCCAGCCCCCAAATGCTGTTGCCGCCCCACAGATACGGCACGCCTATGTAGCGTTCGGCGACTTCGATTGGATCCTCAAAAAGCTGACCAATCGGGGTGATATGGGGGGCAGGAATGAACTGACCGCTGGCCAGTTCCGCAAAATTTTTGCGGGTGGCGACGACGGTTAAACGTGCGCCGAAACTGAGCGCAGCAACCGCTTCGGATTTAAAATCTGGAGCGGGGTAAATGTGGGAACTGCGGGCCGAAATGAAATGGGTTGGCACGCGCTGCTCAGCCAACAGATCAGCGCGCAGGTAACCAACATAGCCGTCCTTGGCAGCGCTGCCATAGGCCCAACCGTCGGTCAGTTCCTTTACAAGGAAATTCTCGCCAAAGATCAGTTGCCTATCACGTTTGCCATCTGGATGACGGCGCAGGTCGGCAACCGGTACAGTGATGGTTTTTAGCTGATCATCGCTCATAGCTTTAACAGTTTTGGCAGGGCCGACAGGATTGCGCGCGCGCCTTGTCCAACGCCGCCTTTGGGCCGCGATGGGGTGGCGGCGGGTTGCCAGCCGTAAATGTCAAAATGCGCATAGCGCGGCGATTGATCCACAAAACGGCGCAGGAATAGCGCGGCTGTGATGCACCCCGCAAACCCACCTTTAGGAGCGTTGTCCAAATCTGCAATGCCTGGTTCGATCATTGGCTCGTAAGGCGCCCAGAATGGCATCTGCCACAGGGGGTCGCTGCTGGATTTGCCGCCAGATTTTAGCGCCTTGGCCATTTTGGAATTGTCGCAGAAATACGGGGCCAAGTCCGGTCCGACTGCGACCCGGGCAGCCCCCGTCAGGGTCGCCATAGAAATCAGGCAATCCGGCTTTTCTTCATCCGCTAACGCCAAGGCGTCAGCCAAAACCAATCGCCCCTCGGCGTCAGTGTTGTTGATTTCAACAGTCAATCCTTTGCGCGAGGTCAAGATATCCTGTGGGCGAAAGGCGTCACCGTTGATGGCGTTTTCAACGGCGGGCACCAGAACCCGCAGGCGCAGCGGCAACTTTAGCGACATGATCATATGGGCCAATCCCATAACGGTCGCCGCACCCCCCATGTCCTTTTTCATCAACCCCATTGAGCCGCCGGGTTTGATGTTCAACCCGCCCGTATCAAAACACACGCCCTTGCCAACCAGCGTCAGGGTTGGCCCCGCCTTGCCCCACTTCATATCAAGCAGACGCGGCGCGCGGTTTGAGGCGCGGCCAACCGCGTGGATCATCGGCAAATTATGGGTCAGCAGGTCGTCGCCCACCGTCACTTTGGTTTCGGCACCGTGGTTCGCGGCCAGCGCCAAAAAGGCGTGCTCCAATTCCTCCGGTCCCATGTCCGAGGCGGGGGTGTTTATCAGATCACGGGTTAACACCTCGCCCGCAGCCATGATTTCAATCCGTTTGGCGTCAATGCTGCTGGGTGCTTTTAGTTTGGCTTTGGCAGGCTTTTGGGTGCGATAACGTCCAAACCGATATCCGGCCAACAGCCAACCCAACGCCGCCTCCTCTAAGGCTTTGCGCTTAAGCTTTGTTTCGATGTGGTAGGTGCCGGCGGGCAGTGTTTTGGCAGCATAGCCTAAATGAAACCGTGACCGCGCTCTGGCGGGTTTGGTGCCGTATCCAATGGCAACGAGCAGGCACGCACCCTGCGCATCCGGCACCAAACAAACTTCGTTCAAGCTTGCCGAAAACCCCATAGTGTCGAGCCATTTGGCAACATGTTCCGGTTGATCCGTTAGCCATTCGGACAGATCACCAGAAGCAATCAAATGGAGCGGAATTGAGGCCGCATTGGGTTTGGCAAAAATCATAGACATGGTAAACGGCCCTATTCGGTTTTCATTTTCCGTCACCCTAAAGCATTTCATATTTTATGTGAATTTGATTTCAGCAGTGCAGTTTGGCCCCATGTAAACCAGGTCCCAATAGATCTAGCGGTGCCGATTTGGATTGGTGTGCGCAATTCATCCAGAATTTGCTCCAGCTCGGCTCAGACAGACAGATCTTGCAGGTCCCAAACCGCGACCAAAGAACCATCGCCGATCCGTTGCAGCCGCGCTAATGTTGCACCCAATGCCAAAGGGTCATTTTGGTCGATGCAATTGCACACATCACGGGCCACTTTGGCCAACCTGTGCATGCCAATCTGTTCGGCAATCCCGATCAACCCTTTGGCCCCTTTGCGCAATTCACGCGTTTTGTTCGCAGTGTAGGATTCTTGAATTCTAACCAGCCGCGATGTCAGTTCTTCCATCGCGCGGCACACCACATCCTGTGCACCAGCCTCGCCCATTTGCAGGTACAGTTCGGCCAATCGGTCAGAATCCAACCGAACTTGCTCTTCAAAAACCAAAGTCGTAATATTTGTCACACTCATGCCCTTCATTTCCGGCCCCCGCAATGTTTAGGACCATCGCCTAAGACTACTTAGAAAAGGTTATGCGCAAAGTTAGAAATCGCTCGAATTTTGTGCAAATCCAGAATAGTTAGAATGAACAACCCAACTGAATCACAGGAGCGCTACGCATGGATTACGCGAAACCTTTACCCTCATATTTGATCAAGCGGTATCAGGGTTGGAAAGCAACATCATATGCTGACAACAAGGTTTGGTATCGTCGTTTGGCCGACGAAGGCCAGCGCCCGCGTGCTATGGTGATTTCCTGCTGTGATAGCCGCGTGCATGTTACATCCATATTTGGCGCGGATCAGGGCGAATTTTTCATTCATCGCAATATCGCCAATCTGGTGCCGCCCTATGCACCCGATGGCGACCACCATGGCACCTCGGCGACAGTTGAATTTGCGGTGCAAAACCTGAAGGTCGCGCATTTGATTGTGCTGGGTCATTCCAACTGCGGTGGCGTTCAAGGCTGCTACGATATGTGTTCGGGGCAGGCGCCAGAGCTTGAGAAAAAGTCGAGCTTTGTTGGTCGTTGGATGGATATCTTGCGGCCTGGTTTCAACCGTGTTCAAGAGATGGATCTGCAGGACGAGGTTCAAGAGCGCCGCCAACTGGAAAAAGCTGCTGTGATGATTTCGTTGGAAAACCTGATGACATTCCCTTTTGTCAAAAGCGCCGTGGAAAACGAAACGCTCAGCCTTCATGGGTTGTGGACGGATATCGGTGAAGGCGGCTTGCAGCATTACGATGCCGAGAGCGCCACATTTGTCGATGTTACCTAATATGTTGAACCAGCCCTATTGGTGGGATGCGGCTGGACTACCTGACGCTCGAATAGCACTATCCCCAGCAACGTTATCCGAAAAGGTTGATACCCTGATCGTGGGCGCAGGCTATAGCGGTTTGTCGGCAGCGTTGACACTGGCCCGCGCTGGGCGTGAGGTGACGGTGATTGACAGCGAGATGATCGGCCATGGTTGCTCGTCGCGCAATGGCGGCCAAATTGGCCCGTCGTTTCACAAGCTGGGGCTGGCGGGGCTTACTTCGGCCTTTGGCGCGGCCAAGGCGACCGAAATTTTACGCGAGTCGATGGTGTCATTGACCTATCTAAAGACCCTGATCAAAGATGAGTCGATTGATTGTGATTTGCAGCCTGATGTAGGCCGATTTAAGGGGGTCAATCATGTCAAACAATATGACGAGACCGCCCGCAACAACGCGGATTTGGCCAAAGCGGTCGGGTTCCAGTTCGAGATGGTCTCCAAGGCGCAGCAATCAGAATATATCGGCAGTGATTTTTATCACGGCGGGGCGCATTACCCTAAGGATGGCAGCCTACAACCTGCGAAATATGTGCTGGGTCTGGCGCGCAAGGCTGTTGAGGCCGGTGCGAAAATCTATGCCCCGGCCCGCGCAACCGGTGTGCGGCGGGATGGTGACAGGTTCACTGTTCGCATCGCGGGTAGGAAACTTTCCGCGCGCCAGGTGTTGATCGCCACTAACGGGTATTCCGGCCCCGAACTGCCGTTCTTTCATCGCCGCATTATGCCGCTGCGTTCAGCCATTATCGCGACCGAGCAATTGCCGACCGAACTCGTCAACAGCGCCTTTCCTACGGGTGGCTGCATTGTCGATTCCTCGCGTCTGGTGCCGTACTATCGCCCTTCTCCGGATGGCACCCGTGTGATTTTCGGCGGGCGCGCCTTTGATCTATCGGATCGCCCCAAAAAATATGCGCCAGATTTACACCGCCTGATGGTTCGCACATTCCCACAGCTCAAGGATGTCGCCGTCAGCCATGCGTGGTCGGGCACTGTTGCCTACAGCTTTGATCATGCGCCGCATCTGGGTGTGCATGACGGGTTGCACTATGTCATGGGTTATTGCGGATCAGGCGTTGGGCGAGCGACCTATTTCGGGCATAAAGCCGCATTGCAGATGCTGGGCCAAGCGGCTGGAAAAACCGCGCTGGACGGATTGAAGTTCCCGACGCGTCCGCTCTATTCGGGCACGCCGTGGTTTTTACCTGTGGTTTTGCGCTGGCATAACTTTTCGGATCGAATGGGGCGCTGAATGACTGATATGAAAGTGACGGAACCGTTGATTTTCGATGGGCACAACGATGTTTTGTTGAAACTGTTAAATGCGGGCGGTCCAGAGGCCGCGCCGAATTTCGTCACGGGCGACAAGGGCCACATTGATTTGCCGCGTTCAAATGCGGGTGGCTTTGGTGGTGGGTTTTTTGCACTCTATGTCAGCTCGCCATCGGATGGCAGCGATATGGATGCCGAGATGCGCAAAGCCTCTTATGACTTGCCCTTGCCTGCCCCTTTGGATCAGGCTGAATCCCTGAATGTGATCTTGGAACAGACCGCGATCCTGTTACGCCTGCAAGACCTGGACGCCCTAAAAATCTGCCACACCACCGCCGATTTACGCGCCTGTTTCGCCACCGGCAAAATGGCCGCAATCCTGCATATGGAGGGCGCCGAGGCGATCGACGCCGACCTGCACACGCTTGACGTGCTATACGCCGCCGGCCTGCGTTCGCTCGGTCCCGTCTGGAGCCGCCCGACCATTTTCGGCCATGGTGTGCCGTTCAAATACCCCTCGACGGGCGACATTGGCGACGGGTTGACCGAGGCCGGTTTCCGGTTGGTCAAACGCTGCAACGAGTTGGGCGTGATGCTGGACCTTTCGCATCTGAACGAGGCCGGGTTTTGGGACATCGCCAAAACATCCGACGCGCCGCTGGTGGCGACCCATTCCAACGCCTATGCGATCTGTCCGCATGCCCGCAACCTGACCGACAAACAGCTGGATGCGATTGCCGAAAGCGACGGGATGGTCGGGTTGAATTTCGCCAGCGCGTTTTTGCGCCCTGATGGGCAAATGCGCTCGGACGTTGGGCTGGAGGTGATGCTGCAACATCTGGATTATCTGATGGAACGTCTTGGCGAAGACAGCGTTGGCATGGGCTCCGATTTTGACGGGGCCACAGTGCCGGATGGAATTGCCGATGTGGCAGGGTTGACCAACCTGCGTGTCGCGATGCGCGCACATGGCTACGACGAGGCTTTGATGCAAAAGCTGTGCTATGGGAACTGGCTGCGGGTTTTGGACAAAACTTGGGGTAACAATTAGCGCAAGCTGATCTAAGATTGCCAAAACTGTAAATGTGAGGAAATTACTGTGTCACGTAAAACTGCAATCGTAACAGGAGCCGCGCGCGGCATCGGGTTGGCCACCACGCAGCTGTTCTTGGAAGAAGGCCGCCAAGTCGCAATGATCGACCGCGACGCAGATGAGCTGATGAAGGTCGCGGATGGGTTGAAAAATGTGTTGCCGATCATTTGTGACGTGTCACAACCCGACCAGGTGACAGCGATGATGGCGCGGGTCAAAGATGACTTGGGTCGCGTCGATGCTTTGGTGAACAATGCCGGTGTCGCAGCGTTTGAGCCAATTGGAAAAACCGATTTTGAAACATGGCGCACGGTGATGGAAACCAATCTGGACGGCGTGTTTTTGTGTTCTCAAGCCGCCATTCCGGTGATGGCCAAACACGGCGGCGCGATTGTAAACATCGCTTCGATTTCGGGCCTGCGGGCCAGCACGCTGCGGGTGGCCTATGGCACCTCAAAGGCTGCGGTGATCCAGTTGACCAAACAACAGGCGGCCGAATTGGGCGAGCAAAACATCCGTGTGAATTGCGTGGCACCTGGCCCTGTGGCGACCAAATTGGCTTTGGCAGTACACGCGCCAGAAATTCGCGCCGCTTATTACGATGCGATCCCGTTGAACCGCTATGGCACCGAAGATGAAATCGCACAGATGATTGTGTTTTTATGCTCGGATAAATCCAGCTTTGTAACGGGGCAGGTTGTGGCCGTTGATGGGGGGTTTGACACAACTGGTGTTGGGCTTCCGGCGTTGCGCGAACAGAACGGCGGCTGATATGAAAATCGGAATTTTTGTATTGGTTCTGGGCTATATGCTCAGCCAGTTTTACCGCGCCTTTCTCGCCGTTTTGACACCTGTTTTGAAAACGGACGTTGGCGCGCAGCCGGATGATTTGTCGCTGGCGTCGGGTTTGTGGTTTCTGACATTCGCGTTGATGCAACTGCCGGTGGGCTGGGCGCTGGACAAGATCGGCCCGCGCCGCACTGCCTCGGTGTTGTTGGCTCTTGGTGGGGCAGGTGGTGCCGCAGTGTTTGCGATGGCGCAAACGCCGATGCATATCAACATCGCGATGGCGATGATTGGCGTCGGTTGCTCGCCTGTGTTGATGGCGTCTTACTACATCTTTGCGCGCAATTTTTCGGTCGCGATTTTTGCCACCCTTGCCAGCTCCATCTTGGCGCTAGGGATTTTTGGCAACATTGCCAGTTCCTTGCCGCTGACCTGGGCCAGTGAAGCCTTCGGTTGGCGCGAGACCCTTTTTGCCTTGGGGGCTTTGACACTGATTGTGGCCATTGCCTTGTTTATTTTTGTCAAAGATCCGGAAATTGCCGCCAATGAGCAAGGCAGCAAGGGGTCTGTGCTGGACCTTTTGAAAATGCCCGCACTGTGGCTGATCATTCCAATGATGTTTGTGAACTATGCCACCGTGGCCGGCATTCGCGGGCTGTGGATCGGCCCATATCTGGGTGATGTTTACGGATCAGACGCGGGTGCGATTGGCACTGCTGCGCTGATAATGGGCATCGCAATGGTGGTGGGTAATTTTGCCTACGGGCCGCTGGACCGCGTATTTGGCACCCGCAAATGGGTGGTTTTCTGGGGCAACTTAATGGGCGCAGGCGCTGTGATATTGTTGGTGATCTACCCCGCACAAAGCCTGTGGATGTCGGTCGCGTTATTGGCTGCCATCGGGTTCTTTGGCTCTAGTTTTGCGATGTTGATTGCCCATTCACGCAGCCTGTTTCCTGCCCATTTGATGGGGCGCGGCGTGACGTTGATGAATCTGTTTGGCATTGGTGGCGCTGGCATCATGCAATCCCTCAGCGGACGTGTGCATAACGCTGCGATGGCGGGGGCAACGGATGCAACCCAAGCCTATCAAACCCTGTTCGGGTTTTTTGGCGTGGTTCTGTTGGTCGGCACGTTCATATACATGTTTAGTCAAGACCGAACCGACTAACGTGCTTGCCAGAACGTGGCGGGACGGGTAAAGCCTGCAATCTACCTAAACGAGCTACCGACGCTGGAGAAACCCATTGAACACTGACCTTATGACGAGCCTGCGCCAAGACTGGCTGGGCAACATTCGCAATGATTTGTTGGCGGGCCTTGTGGTGGCGTTGGCGCTGATCCCCGAAGCGATTGCCTTTTCGATCATCGCGGGTGTGGACCCCAAAGTGGGCCTGTATGCATCGTTCTCGATTGCGGTGATCACAGCCATTGTTGGCGGGCGGCCCGGGATGATCTCGGCGGCGACGGCGGCGACGGCTGTGCTGATGGTCACATTGGTCAAAGTGCATGGTTTGGAGTATTTGCTGGCGGCCACCGTGTTGGCGGGGCTATTGCAGATTGGCGCGGGGTTATTGAAGCTGGGCGACGTGATGCGTTTTGTGTCGCGCTCGGTGATCACCGGGTTTGTGAATGCATTGGCGATCCTGATCTTTATGGCGCAATTGCCGGAACTGACCGGCGTGTCTAACCTGACCTATGTAATGGTCGCGGGCGGTTTGGCGATCATCTATCTGTTCCCCTATATCACCACGGCGATCCCGTCCCCATTGGTCACCATCATTGTGCTGACAGCACTGACGATGTATTTCGGACTGGATGTGCGCGCGGTACAGGACATGGGGGCATTGCCAGACACCTTGCCGATCTTCCTGCTGCCTGACATCCCGCTGAACCTTGAAACATTGAAAATTATCTTTCCGGTATCGGCTGGTGTGGCCGCTGTTGGCCTGCTTGAGAGCATGATGACGGCCACCATCGTCGATGATCTGACTGACACCGAGTCCGACAAAAACCGCGAGTGCGTAGGCCAAGGCATCGCCAACACCTGCACCGGTTTCATCGGCGGTATGGCGGGTTGTGCAATGATCGGCCAGTCGATGATTAACGTGAAATCCGGCGGGCGGGGACGTTTGTCAACCTTTGCCGCGGGCGTGTTCCTGTTGTTCCTGATTGTGGTGCTGGGCGATTGGGTTAAACAAATCCCGATGCCCGCGCTGGTGGCAATCATGATCATGGTTTCTATCGGGACGTTCAGTTGGTCTTCGATCCGCGATCTGGCCGAACATCCGCGCTCGTCCTCTATCGTGATGCTGGCGACCGTGGTGGTGACCGTGTGGACGCATAATCTGGCCTATGGTGTGCTGACGGGTGTTTTGCTGTCGGGCATTTTCTTTGCTGGCAAGATCGCGCAAATTTTCCGCGTGTCGTCAGAACTGTCCAAGAATGGCCGTGAGCGCACCTATACAATCGAGGGGCAGTTGTTCTTTGCGTCGGCCCCTGAATTCACGGCAGCCTTTGATTTTCATGAGGTGTTGGAGCGCGTGGTGATCGACGTCACTCACGCCCATATCTGGGACATCTCATCGGTTCAGGCGTTGGACATGGTGGTGGTCAAATTCCGCCGCGAAGGCGCAGAAGTGGAACTGTTGGGTATGAACACCGCCAGTGAAACCATCGTTGATAAGCTGGCGATCCATGATAAACCTGATGCAATTGAACGACTGATGGGGCACTGACTATGTCAAAGATTATCGCACTGATAGATGGCTCGGTTTATTCACAAAGCGTTTGCGACCACGCCGCATGGGTGGCCACGCGCAAAGGGTCATCCGTTGAGGTGATCCATATTCTGGGCCGCAACGAGGCCGCGCAATCCAACCTGTCGGGGAACATCGGTTTTGGCGCGCGCAGCAAACTAATGGCTGAATTGGCCGATCTGGATGCCCAAAGTGCGCGACTGGCCCAAAAACGCGGCCGCGCGATTTTGGAAGACGCCGAGAAGCGTTTGCGCGAGGACGGGGTGACCGAAGTGACCACACGTCTGCGCCAAGGTGATTTGGTGGAAGAATTGCAAGCCGTTGAGGGAGACGCTGATCTGGTGATCATCGGCAAGCGCGGCGAAGCGGCAGATTTTGCCAAGCAACATCTGGGCAGCAATCTGGAGCGTGTCGTGCGGGCGTGCAAACGGCCGATTTTGGTAGCCTCACGTGCGTTCAAACCGGTTGAACGGTTTATGGTTGCCTTTGACGGTGGCACATCTGCGATGAAGGCTGTGGCACACATTGAGCAAAGCAAGGTTTTCGCTGGATTGAAATGCCGTTTATTGACAATTGGCAATGAGACGCCAGAGGCCAAACGCGCCCTTGAAGGGGCGGCGGCGTCACTGCGGGCTGCTGGTTATGACGTCGAGGTCGAAATCGCACAAGGACAGCCCGAAACGGTGATCAGCGAGAATGCGACACAGCACGATATTGATGTGCTGGTGATGGGTGCCTATGGCCATTCACGCATCCGAAATCTGATTATCGGATCAACCACAACGGCGATGGTACAAAGCTGTCACGTGCCTATTTTGCTGTTTAGGTAGACCAAATGCTCATCAAGCCCGCAAGGGCGCGATGAACTGCTAGGGACTAGGCCGCTGGTTTGCGACCGCGATGACGTGGTTTGCGTTTGCCCGCGGGTTTACCGGCAGGGTTTCCGCCACCATGGGGCTTGCCACCGCCGTGAGGCTTGCCGCCACCACCGCCCTGGCTGCGGCGTTGTCCGCCACCGCCACCACCGCGACGCCCGCCACCGCCACCGCGTGGCGCTGGTTTTTCCTCTTGTGGGCGGATGCCACCCGCGACAGGAATTTCCATTTTCATCACTTTTTCGATCTGTTTCAGATAGCCAATCTCGGTCGCCGAAACAAAGGCAATCGCCTCGCCCCCTTTACCAGCACGCGCGGTACGGCCAATTCGGTGAACATAGTTTTCCGGCACTTCGGGTAGATCGTAGTTGTAAACATGGCTGACGTCAGGAATGTCGATTCCACGCGCCGCAACGTCGGTCGCAACCAACACCCGGGCTTCGCCGGATTTGAACGCCTTGATGGCGCGTTCGCGTTGACCTTGGGATTTGTTACCGTGGATGGAAACCGCATCATAGCCCGCCGATTCCAACGTGCGTTTCAGTTTTTCCGCCCCGTGTTTGGTGCGTGAAAACACCAGCGACAACCCGTCTGGCGATTTGTTCAAATATTCCTTTAACAACTCGGTCTTATTGGCTTGCGCCGTGTAATAGAGCGATTGGGTGATTTTGTCGGCAGCCTTGCCCGGTGTGGAAACCTGCACCCGTTTTGGGTCCGTTAGGTAAGCGCCCGCAAGCTCGCTCATCAGTTTTGGCATGGTGGCCGAAAACAACATGGTTTGGCGCGGGGTGCCAAGCAAAGGCGCGATTTTGCGCAGGGCATGGATGAAGCCCATGTCGAGCATTTGATCTGCCTCGTCCAGCACCAAGAAACGCGCCTCATCAAGAAAGATGGCGCGGCGTTCGATCAAGTCGATCAAACGGCCCGGTGTCGCCACCAGAATGTCGGAACCTTTGGACAGGTTTTGAATTTGACGATTGATCGAAACGCCACCCACCACAAGGTTCACCTTCAGGTGGGTTTTGCGCACGTATTGGCGCAGGTTTTCGGCGATCTGGTTCACCAGCTCGCGGGTGGGCGCAAGGATCAGCGCCTTGGTGTTTTTTGGCGGGGCTTTAAAGCCGTCGCTCATCAGGTTTTCAATCAGTGGCAAGCCAAAGGCAGCGGTTTTACCGGTGCCGGTCTGCGCAAGGCCCATGATGTCATGGCCCGCCAGCGCCAGTGGGATCGCCTCGGCCTGAATGGGGGATGGGTTTTTATAGCCAGCTTCGTCGATGGCTTTAAGAATGTTGGCCGATAGGCCGAGATCTGCAAATGTGGTCAAGTTTTGACTCTTTCGTAAATAAGGCAGCGCACAGATGGCCCCGCCGATATGAATCAGCATTTTAGCCCGAGTGGACCAACGTCTGAGGTTGCGACCCGTTTGAAGGATCGTCAGAACCCCGCGTGAATGGGAACTAGGTGAAAGGCTGTCGCGCCTTTGGCGTCCTGACTGCCGGATTAGGGCGGGCTGCTCACGCGGCGGCCACTCAGGAATAAGCGCGTATCGCTGGTTTTTTCAACAATGTCAACGGGGCCATTCCAAGACCCATTTTCACGGGCTAACAGTTCTACTATTCCGGAATAGTGGTTCTACTGGGGATCAACCGCATAGCATTCCGATTGCTCTGTTTGATTGCTTGCGCTATGAGCGCAACGTTACAAAGAAGAATCCCTAAAAGGAGACCCGTCATGGGCTATAATATCGCCGTCGTTGGAGCCACTGGAAATGTGGGCCGCGAAATTCTGAACATTCTGGAAGAACGCCAGTTCGATGTGGACAAGATCGCAGCACTTGCGTCGCGTCGCTCGTTGGGAACGGAAGTCAGCTTTGGTGATAAAACGCTTAAGACGTTGGATCTGGATACCTTTGACTTTGAGGGCTGGGACATTGCGCTGTTCGCCGTTGGCTCGGACGCCACCAAAAAATACGCACCCATCGCCGCCAAAGCTGGTTGCTTGGTGATCGATAATTCGTCGCTGTATCGCTATGATCCTGAAATCCCGCTGATTGTGCCTGAGGTTAATGCCGATGCGATCGAGGGTTACAAAAACAAGATGATCATCGCCAACCCCAACTGCTCGACCGCGCAGATGGTTGTGGCCTTGAAACCGTTGCATGATCGCGCTTCGATCAAACGCGTTGTGGTGTCGACATATCAGTCCGTTTCAGGCGCTGGCAAAGAGGGCATGGACGAGTTGTGGGATCAGACCAAAGCGATCTACAACCCGGTCGACAACAAGGAATACACCAAGTTCACCAAGCAGATTGCGTTCAACGTGATTCCGCATATCGACGTGTTCATGGAAGACGGCAGCACCAAAGAGGAATGGAAAATGGTCGCTGAAACCAAAAAGATCGTTGATACGAAAATCAAGGTGACCGCGACCTGCGTTCGGGTGCCTGTTTTTGTTGGTCACGCTGAATCCGTGAACATCGAGTTTGAAGAGTTCCTAGACGTTGACGAAGCGCGCGACATCCTGCGTGAAGCCCCTGGCATCATGGTGATCGACAAGCCCGAAGACGGCGGTTACGTGACGCCAGTGGAATGCGTTGGCGACTATGCCACATTCATTTCACGGGTCCGTCAGGACAGCACGGTTGATAACGGCATTAACCTGTGGTGCGTGTCGGACAACCTGCGCAAGGGTGCTGCCCTGAATGCGGTGCAAATTGCGGAAGTTTACGCGAACCGGGTATTGAGCAAACGCTAGGTACACCGCAAAAAATCAACCCAAAAAACCGGCAGTGCCCCGCGCATTGCCGGTTTTTTTGTGCCTGCCGCTTGCATCCGCATCGCGCTGGGGCAAAGGTGACGCAATTGAAACCTATAGGTGATTTCCCATGCGTATCCTTTTCCCCGTTCTTTCAGTGCTTGCCGCCACGCCGCTTTTGGCCGCCGATCTGACCGCACCGCTAAATGTCACAGCCGCCACGGTCTATTCGCAAGGCGTTAGCCTGACCTATATTGCGACGGTTGACTTGCCCGCGGGCAGCCACCGCATCCTGCTCCCTTACGATCAAGACGGCTATGGTTTCACACCACCACAGCTAAAGGTCACAGATGGGGTGAGCATTGGTGCGATCAATTATTTGCTGGAAGTGAATTATGATCAGGACGCGCTTTTGTCATCGGAACAAGCCGTGGCCAAAGTCGCCGTTGAGGCGGCCAAAGACGCCGTTGCCGCACAGCAGACCCAAATCCGCATGGTGGGCCTGCAATTGGACGCACTTGATACCCAAACCGGGTTCTTGAAGTCTATCAGCGGCGGAGAAATGACGGCCGCCGATCCAGACCAGATGCGCGCCCTTGCGCAAATGGTGCGCGACGAATCAGAGGCTGGAATTGCCCGGCGGTTGGAACTGGAGCAACAAGCACGCGACTTGGCCAAAGATTTGAGCGAGTTGGCGGCGACGCTACTCGAGGCCGAGCGCCAGTTTGCCAGCCTGTCTCCTCCTGCTGGGCGGGGCGGTATGATGGCGATTTCGGTCGAAGTGGCCGCGCCCGTAAGTGCCAGCTTTGAAGTGGCGCGGATTGTTAATGATGCGCGTTGGGGGGTCGATTACGAGTTCAAGCTAAGTTATGGAGATGAGCCAAATTTGAGCGTTGAGCGCAAGGTGGTGGTGACGCAGACCACGGGGCAGGCCTGGTCGGACATTGATCTGGTGCTGTCCACCGCCAACCCGTTTTCACAATCCGCCCCCAGTAGCGCGGGTCGCAACTTGGCGATGATCTACAAAAATGAGCCAGTTCCGCAAGTGTCGGACAGCGCGCGCATGTCCTTGCCCGCTGAAGTGATGTTTGACGAGGTTGTTATGATTGAGGAACCGGTTGTGGTTGCTGCGCCTCAGTTTGACGGGCTAAGCCTGAATTACATCTACCCACGTAAAGTGTCGATCGACACCAGCGAAACCGCACAGCTGGTGCTGGACAGTTTCGCCCTGCCCGTGGAAACCAACCTGCTGGCCATCCCACGCCGCGATGAGACCGCCTTCGTGATGGCGGCCATCACCAATGACACCAGCGAACCGCTGCTGCCTGGTATGGCGTCCTATTACCGTGATGGAGCATTCATCGGACGCGAGGAATTTGATCTGATCCCGGCTGGTGCCGAGGCTGACCTGCCCTTTGGCGCGATGGAGGGCATTCGCTTGACCTATACTGCTTTGCGTCAAGAAACCGGCGATAGTGGCATCATCACCACCAGCAACACTCGCGAAGATATGGTGGAGTTCACCATCGAAAATCTAACAGACAAACCGCAAGACATTCGCGCCCTGTATGCGCTGCCATACTCGCAGCAAGAAGATCTGGTGCTGAGCACCACAATCCGTCCGAATCCCACCGAAACCAATGTGGATAATATACGTGGTCTGTCGGAATGGCTGATGACGGTTCCCGCCGGAGAGACCCAAAAAGTGCGACTCAGCACCGGCTTGAGCTGGCCAAAAGACTATGAGTTGGACTGGTCGCAATAACGAAAGAGGTATTGGCGGGGGATAAGGGCTGATTTCCTCTTGACGGCCCCGCCTTGCTCGCCTAAATCCTGCACCCTAGTGGCGGGGTAGCTCAGTTGGTTAGAGCACGGGAATCATAATCCTGGTGTCGGGGGTTCAAGTCCCTCTCCCGCTACCACATTTCTTTTAAATCATCTTGGTTTTTGCAGACATTGCTTTGCAGGATAGAGGCCAAAGGCGGCACCACAGCATTGCTATTGCCCTGATACCTTTTTGTTAGTCGCCGATTGCAATGCCTTCGCGCCGTGGATCAGCCCCACCTTTCAGGGCCTCGCCGACGGAAATCGCATGCAGGCCGGAGTTGAGGTCGCGCACCTTAACCGTGTACCCAAGTTCAATTAGTGCAGGCTCCATGTCGGTGGCCACGCTGTCCGCTTCCAGATCATAGGTTCCGAACCGATTGGAAAAATGTGCCATTGAGACCGCTTCCTGAACATCCATGTCCCAATCGACAAAGGCAATAATGGCCTGTGCGACATAGCCGATAATCCGGCTACCACCTGGTGAACCAACGACCAAAGCGGGCTTGCCATCCTGTAACACAATGGTCGGTGCCATCGACGAACGCGGCCGTTTGCCAGGCTCTAGCCGGTTGGCTATTGCCCTGCCATTTTTGTGGGTGCGGAATGAAAAATCGGTCAATTCGTTGTTCAAAAGAAATCCACCAGCGGTCATCAGACGGCTGCCAAATCCGTTTTCTATCGTGGTGGTCATGGACAGGGCATTACCGTAGGCGTCAACGATTGAGATGTGGCTGGTCGAGGGAAATTCGATTGCTTCGTCATCGGCCCATAGTTGCGCGTGGTCCCAAGTTGGCTGTCCGGGCTTGGTGTTTTCAAGTGCCTTTTTACCATTCAACAAAGCAGCGCGCTGCGCCAAATATACGTCGTCCAACAACCCTTTGGTGGGCATCGGAACAAAATCACTGTCGGCCATATACCGACCGCGATCCGCAAACGCGAGACGCGAAGCATCCCCGATCAAGCGCCAGGACTGCACGTCTTCCGGTCCCATGGCGCGTAAATCATAGGGGCGCAATGCCCCCAAAATCTGCCCTACAGTCAGCGCTCCAGAGGATGGTGGCCCCATACCGCAGACATCAAACTGCCGATAGGTGGCACAAACAGCGTCCCTTTCTATGATTTTGTAGATTGCCAAATCAGTCATCGACAATACGCCTGGATTATCGGCAGCCTCTCGCACAGTTGCAATGATATCCTCAGCGATGGGGCCTGTGTAAATCGCATCCGAACCCATTGTGCCAAGGGCGCGTAGCGTGTTGGCATAGGGTTGGTTTATCAGCATATCACCCGCCGCCAGCGGCACGCCCTCTGGCAGAAAATAGGCGGCCGTTGCAGGAAAGCGGCCCAATCTTTTGGCGTCTTTTGCGATCAGTGTTGCAAGCCGTGGCGAGGTTTCAAATCCCCCCTCAGCCAAATTAATCGCATCGTCAAATAGCGTGGCCCAATTCGCACGCCCCCAACGCCGATGCGCATCTTCCATCAGTGCAGGTGTCCCGGGGGTGCCGACCGAAAGCCCGCCAACCACTGCGTCAAAAAACTTGAGTGGCTGGCCATCGGCATCTTGAAATAGACGGGGATGCGCTGCCAAGGGGGCTGTCTCACGTCCGTCCAGCGTGGTGACTTTACCGCTTGTCGCGTCGTACCATACAAGGAATGCGCCGCCACCCAAGCCAGAAGACTGCGGCTCGACCAGCCCCAAAACGGCCTGCACGGCGACCATCGCATCAGCCGCGCTGCCACCAGCCCGCAAGACTTCCGCACCCGCCTCGACGGCCAGTGGATTGGCTGCTGATACCATCCAGTTCTGCGCCTCTACTGGACGTCCAGCGGCTTTCGCATCCAATGCCTGTAGCACTTCATCCGAATGTGCCACCACCACAGTGTCGGTCGCGGCTTCGGGGGCAACATCATCGGCGGCCTGTTGCGCCGCAAGCGAAGTGGCAAAAAATGTAGCGGTGATTAGG
>Ga0209633_10001596_pt1 | contig 23016 bp, 20 predicted proteins | sample Cruoilmetagenom1_FD_187290 | JGI IMG/M metagenome (GOLD analysis project Ga0209633, IMG submission 187290) | Oil polluted marine microbial communities from Coal Oil Point, Santa Barbara, California, USA - Sample 1 (SPAdes) (version 2) | ecosystem: Environmental > Aquatic > Marine > Oil seeps ...
CACGGCGCCTTACCAAGGCTTGAGCCGTGTGCGGGGAAATTCGCCCGCCCGGTTCTTAGGGGGCTGGGTGGCGGTAACGTCACCCGGCTACCCGACTCCCCGCTACGGCGTGCGAAAACACGCGGTAGCGGGGTCTACCGGGCATTTAAAATCATAGCGCATAGCCGGCACATTTGCGCTTATGGCTACACTGTCTAAAGAATCATCTAAAATCAGTGCTATACAAACACAGACGCATGGATCTCGTTGCATCGGGAAATTCTCCAGCAATCACGTCCTGTAAAAATACGCCGCTTCGGCCCATATTACGCTTGCAGGGAGGGCAATTTCAACTATTCTGTTCAATAGCCCTGCAAAGAAACATAGAACGGTCATGCCGGAAAACAGCAACTCTTCTCCTTTTCTGACACAGGTCCGGGATGCGATCCGAGTTCGTCACTACAGCATCCGGACCTACAGAGCTACAAGGCTAGATCACCGCCTCTGCCTGTAGATCCGCATGATACGAGGAGCGAACCAGCGGCCCGCTGGCGGTATGGGAGAACCCCATCTTTTTTCCCAGCACCGCCAGCCGATCGAATTCCGCCGGCGGGACGTAACGGCTGACCGGAAGATGGTGGAGGCTCGGCTGCAGGTATTGGCCGAGCGTCAACATATCGACGCCATGCCGGCGCAGATCCCGCATCACCTGTTCGATCTCCTCGCCGGTTTCACCAAGCCCGAGCATCAACCCCGATTTGGTGGGAACACCCGGCTGCAGTCGTTTGACTTCCCGCAGCAGTTCGAGTGAATGTTCATAGTCGGCCCCCGGCCGGGCCTGTTTGTAGAGACGGGGAACGGTTTCGAGGTTGTGATTGAACACGTCCGGCGGCGCCTCATCGAGAATATCGAGGGCGGCCTGCATTCGACCGCGAAAATCGGGTACCAGGATTTCGATTTTCGTTGCCGGGCTCATTCGCCGTATCGCCCGTATGCAGTCGGCAAAGTGCCCGGCCCCGCCATCGCGCAGATCGTCGCGGTCGACCGATGTGATCACCACATAGCGCAGTTGCATGGAATGAATGGTCTGTGCCAAGTGCTGCGGCTCTTCGCCGTCGAGCTGCCGCGGCCGGCCGTGGGCGACATCGCAGAAGGGGCAGCGTCGCGTGCAGAGATCACCCATGATCATGAAGGTGGCCGTTCCTTTGTTGAAGCATTCGCCCAGATTGGGGCAGGCGGCCTCTTCGCAGACGGTAAAGAGGTTGTTTTGGCGCAGGGCCTTTTTGATCCGGCTGACGTTGGCGCCGACCGGCGCTTTGGCCCGTATCCAAGCCGGTTTGCGCAGAGGCTGCGTGGTGGGCGCCACCTTGATCGGTATCCGCGCCAGCTTGGCGGCGTTTCGCTGATGGGTGTCGGGGGCTTTGCGCGATGGGGCTTGATGGGTGTCCGGATCAGTCATGTCAGGGTTCTTTCTTGAGTTGGGGTCTTTGGCGGAACCGCTTCGCGTTCCACCCTACGTGCTCTGGAATCAGGGATCAGAAAACAGACTCATCCGTTCTGATTCCTGATCCCAGATCCTGGTTTCCCGGTGGCGCAACCGCTTCTCGTTCCGCCCTGCGTTCTTGTTTTATCAGCGCTTGAATGCAATCATACAGGCAAAATTGAACCAGCGGAAATAGGTGTCGATGGCGCTGAAGCCGCAGCGTTCCAGGAGCGCATGGTTTTCATCGATTCGATAGGGCACTAGTACGTTTTCGAGCGCTTCGCGCTTGTTCCGGATCTCTTCGTCGCTATAGCCGCTGCGGCTTGCCTTGTGACGCAGATAGTGTTCGATGTAAAGGCGATTCAGCAGGCCGTCCGACACCAGAACCTTCTCGGACAGAAACAGTGTGCCGCCCGGCCGCAGCGCTGAATGGATGGTAGCGATCAGCGCCTGCCGGTGGCTCGGCTTGACGAACTGCAGCGTCCAGTTCATCAGCACGACATCGCACTCCGGCAGTTGCAGGCAAACATCCAGATTGGCTTCCTCCAGCACAACCCGGCCGGCGTCGATGCGATCAGCCAGTTTGACGCGGGCCTGCGCCAGCATGTGCGGTGAATTGTCGATGCCGCGAAAGCGGGCCGAGGCGGGACACCGTTCGTGCTTCACGATCTGGTCGATCGTAGTGCCGGTCGAACAGCCAAGGTCGCAGGTCAGGCTCTCTTCCTCCGGCAGCAGGTCCAACACCAACTCGGCCTGCATCCGCTGGATTTCATCATAGTACGGCACGCTGCGCGCGATCATATCATCGAATACGCGGGCGACGCGCTCGTCGAAGCGGAAGGCTTCGACGCTCCCATGATTCCGGAAGATCGTATCTTTGTCCGTCATGGGCCGGCCACGACGGCTGCCGCCGATTCCGGAGCGACCAGTTCGGTGTAATCGAGCACCTCCATGAGTTGGCCAATCACCGGAACCATTACTTCATGAAGGCCAATGGGCCCGACCAGATCGCTCAGCTGGGTTATCCGCAGGCCGCTGAAGCCGCAGGCGTCGATGCCGGAAAAAGGCGAAAGGTCCATGCAGACATTTAGGCTGAGTCCATGATAGCTGCACCCGCGGCGTATGCGCAGACCGATCGAGGCGATCTTGGCGGCGTCGATATAGACGCCGGGCGCATCACGACGGGTTTCGGGAGCCAGTCCGTATTGCTTCAAGACGCCGGCGGCCGTCTCCTCCAAAGCGCTGACCAGGCGGCGGATGCCCAGCCGTTTGCGCTGCAGGTCGATCATCGTGTAGACGATCAGCTGGCCGGGACCGTGATAGGTCGCCTGTCCGCCCCGGTCCGAAGCGACCACCGGGATGCCGCCCGGATCGATGATGTGCTCCGCTCGCCCGTTGAGGCCTTGAGTATAAACCGGCGGGTGTTCCAGCAGCCAGATTTCATCCGGTGCATCGTCGCTCCGGTTGTCGACGAACTGTTTCATGGCCTGCCAGGTTTCAACGTAATCCTGCAGCCCGAGGGTGCGGACAATCAGTTCCGTCGCCATCGAACCAGCTGGTCTAAAGCGTCATGAGCACATCGGCGCAGTCGCTCAACTCCCGATAGATGGCATGGATCTGCGCCAGGCTGGTGGCCGTGATGGTGACAGTCACCGAGGTATATTTACCGCCTGAGCTGGGACGGCTTTTGACTGCTCCTTCCCGAAGGTCGGGAACGTGTTTGCAAATGATTTCGATGACACGAAGATCGAGCTCGCGGTCGGCATGGCCCAGCGCCTTGATGGGAAACTGGCAGGGAAATTCCAGCAGCGTCTCTTCGTTCATCTCCTGCTTCTGGCTCATGGCGATCGCAGCAATTGCTTATAGGCCTGGTAGATGCCATACATGCGGCGCCAGACGGGGCCGGCCGCGCCATCGCCGACACACTTGCCGTTCAGCTCGACCACCGGAAGAATTTCACGGGTCGAGCTGGTCAGCCAAATCTCATCGGCGAAGGGCAATGCTTCGGCCGAAATGGTCTCTTCCCTGGCCTCGATGGCATTGGCGTGCGCCAGCTCGAGCACCAGGTCTCTGGTAATGCCGGGCAGAAGATCGTGGCTTTTCGGGGGGGTGACAAGCACGTCGTCGATCACCGCAAACACATTGCTTGCCGCGCCTTCGGAGACGACCCCGTCGCGAATCAGGATCGCTTCCGCACAGTTCCGATCAAGGGCTTCCTGGCGCAGAAGGATGTTGGCCAGCAGCGTGATTGCCTTGATCTGGCACAGTTTCCAGCGGGTATCGTCGAGCGTGATCGCGCCTACTCCGGCATGAACATCGTAGGGGGGGTCCAGCTCGGAGCTCATTGCAAACACGGTCGGCGTCGACTTCGCCGGCATTGCATGATCTCTTTTTTCTGCGACGCCGCGTGCGACCTGCAGATAGACCGAGCGGTCACGGTCATCGGGCAGCAGCCGGTTGAGAATCGTCTGCCATTCCTGGTGGATCAGCGGCGGCCTGATCCGAACCTGATCGAGGCTGCTTTCCAGTCGGGAGAGATGCTCATCCAGTCGGAACAGCCGGCCGCCATAGGCCGGGATGACCTCATACACACCGTCGCCAAAAAGAAAACCGCGATCCAGCACGGAAATCCGTGCCTCCTCGAGCGGTAGGAATCGGCCGTTCAGGTAAACGATGTCGTTTTCGGCTGCCATATCGAACGAAGCTGGTTACTGAGGTCCCTTCACCCTAAGCCTCTCCCAGGGGGGGGGAGGGAGCTGCGGGAACTCTGGTCGCTTGCGGATTTTTCCATTGACGAAGGGCGACAGGGGGGTGAATAGATACGAACGAAGCGCTCCTCTCTTTTACTCTAAGAGAAGGAGGGCCCGATCGTACAGCCGGCGAAACAAATTACCTTCAGGCACCGATTGCAACGCAGTCAAAGGTTTCTGTACGATCTCCTCGTCGCTCAGCGTGATGGTCAGTTTGCCCAAAGGCTGGGCCTGCTCCACCGGCGCGATGATCAGTTGGTCGATGTCCAGCGTGGCATTCAGGTTTTTGAATTGGCGCCGAGGAATCGTAACATAGAGGTCCTCCTGCAGACCAAGTGGCAGCTCGGTGGTATCGCCCTTCCAGACTCTCGCCTCGGTAAGCTTCTCGTTGGCCCCATACAACCGGTGCGTTTCAAAAAAGCGAAATCCGTAGTTGATGAGCGCCTGCGTTTCACCGGCCCGCGCACTCTCGCTTCGGGTTCCCATCACCACCGAGATCAAGCGCATGTCATCCCGCTTGGCAGAAGCGACAAGGCAGTAGCCCGCCTCCTCGGTATGGCCGGTCTTGACGCCGTCCACCGCCTTGTTCCGCCACAAAAGTTTATTGCGGTTATGTTGTTTGATCTTGTTGTAGGTGAACTCCTGGATCGAGTGCCACCCATAATATTCAGGGAACTCTTTGATCAGCGCCCGCGTGAGAATGGCAAGATCGCGGGCGGTGGTGTAATGCTCCTCCGCCGGAAGCCCGGTGCTGTTGCTGTAATGGGTGTCCTTCATCCCCAGGCGTTTGGCCTGCTGGTTCATCATCTGAGCAAATGTCGCTTCATCGCCGGCGACGTGCTCGGCCACAGCGACGCTGGCGTCATTGCCCGATGCGATAATGATCCCTTTCAAAAGATCTTCCAGCGCTACCTGCTTGTTGACTTCGATGAACATGCGTGACCCAGGCGTTTTCCAGGCATTCTTGCTGACGATCACTTGATCCGACAGCTGCAGGTTGCCGTTGGCGAGCTCGCGGAACACCACGTACACGGTCATGATTTTTGTCAGACTGGCCGGAGCCAGCCGTTCATCCGGATTTTTTTCCGCAAGCATCTTGCCGCTGTTCGCGTCTTCGAGCAGATAACTCGTCGCCGCAAGCTTGGGCGGTTGGGGAATCAATATTTGCTCACCGCCGAGAACCTGAGCGGATAAAGTCAGGAGGGATATGAACAGCAGTGAGAATGCGAGTCGAGTTGTTTTCACCGGTTAGTCAGCCGCTAGTGTTTCGTAAGAGTTGAATGGTGCTATTGTATCATGGCCGCTGGCGGACTCGGTCGTTCGCCGATCAAGCGCACGGCAATGATGCAAGCCACCGCAGCCAACCAGTAACCTGTTCATCCGCGTGTCGTCTTTTCGAACCGGGACCGAATGGCCTCGCTGAGTTGGTAGACCGCCATTGCGTACAGCTGGCTGTGGTTGTAACGGGTGATGACATAAAAATTATGCAGCGCCAGCCAATACTCGGGGCCGTGCTCACCATTGAGCCGAAGCAGTTTGGCTTTGGTCGCGGACGGCTGGCGTGGTGAAACGCTGACGCCCCATTTGGCCATTTGCGCCAACGTGTAACGGGGTTCAAGCCCCTCGGTCAAGGCTTTTCGAAAATCGCTGCCGCTCACGGCAGCCCGGTAGGCGATTGCTTCCCCTTTACGCCATCCATGCTTGTCGAAGTAGTTGCCGACACTGGCGATCACATCGGCACGGTTATGCCAGATATCGCGCTTGCCGTCGCCCTCGAAATCGGCGGCATAACGGCGGAAGCTGCTCGGCATGAACTGCGGCAGACCCATGGCGCCGGCATAAGAGCCTTTCGGTGCCGCAGGCACGATCCCTTCTTCCCGGCAAAGAAGCAGGAACTGCTCCATCTCTTTGCGAAAAAAAGCGCTGCGCTTGGGGTAGTCGAACGCCAGGGTCGACAGTGCGTCGATCACCCGGTAGGAACCGGTATTGCCGCCATAGCGGGTCTCGACGCCGATGATGGCGACGATGATCTCGGCGGGTACTCCGAAATGCTTCTGCACGGCACTCAGCGTTTGCCGATTGTTGCGCCAGAATTTGACGCCGCCGTCGACCCTCGCGCCGGTGACAAAGATATTGCGGTAGGCGTGCCAGGGTTTAGCTTCGGCCGGCCTGGAAATGGCTTTCAGTATGCTTTGCTTGACTGCGACATTCCGAAATACATCATACAAAGTTTGTCGGTTGAAGTGGTGCTCACGGACCATTTCATCGATGAATGCGGCCACTTCGGGGCGCTCCGAGATCGGTTTCGCCGCGGCGGGGGTGAGAATAAACAGACACAGCAGAGCCGTTGCCATGCAAACAGTACGCAGATATTTCATTGTGTTGGGATAGTTTCGGCAGGCGTTGCACAGCATGTACACAAGCACTATATCATTCCCGGGCAGTGGATGAAAAAACTTGTTGCCTCCCCGTTTATCGTTCCCATCAACATCGCAGAACCGACCACCCCGCACGACACATCTGCTGCAGCACACGATAGAGCGATCGTCAGGTCAACCCGGAATGAGCTTCGGATGCGTCCGGATCGACATCAGGATGCCGAATCCCGCGAACAAAGTCACCATCGAGGTTCCTCCGTAGCTGATCAGCGGCAGAGGTATGCCAACGACAGGCAGTATACCGATAACCATGCCGATATTGACAAAAATATAAACGAAAAAGGTGATGGTCAGCCCCCCGGCCAGCAGTTGGCTGTAGGTATCGTTGGCTTGGGCGGCAATAAAAAGACAGCGGCCGGTGACGAGCAGATACACCACCAGCAAAGTCACACAGCCCAACAGCCCGAACTCTTCGGCGAAAACGGCAAAGATGAAATCAGTGAAGCGCTCCGGCAGGAAATCGAGATGCGACTGGGTGCCGTTGAGCCAGCCTTTGCCGTAAAGCCCACCGGAACCGATGGCGATCTTTGACTGGATGATATGATAGCCCCGCCCCAGCGGATCGCTTTCCGGATTCAACAGCATCTTCACCCGGTCGCGCTGATAATCGTGCATAAAATGCCACAGCACCGGCGTCAAACTGATGCAGACGGCGATCGATCCGATCAACAGGCGCCAGGAGATGCCGGCGACGAACAGCACGGCGGCGCCGGAACAGGCGATGAGCAGCGCGGTTCCCAGGTCCGGCTGTTTGGCGATCAATGCAGTCGGGATCAGAATCAACACCAGGGCGCAGGCAAGGTGCAGCCAGCGAGGAGGAAGCGGGCGAGCAGCCAGGTACCACGCGAGCATCATCGGGGTTGCGATCTTCAGCATTTCAGACGGTTGAAAACGGAAAAAACCCAGATTGAGCCAGCGCTGGGCGCCTTTTCCGATCGTGCCGATGACCAGAACCGCCAGCAGCAGCACGATGCCGATCACAAAGAGCGCAAGCGAATAGCGCTTCAACGTTTGCGGCTGAACTTGAGCAAGACCAAGCATCAACACAAAAGCGACGCCGAGCCGGACGGCTTGCCGGACGAGCAGGTCCGGATTCTGGCCTCCCGCACTATAAAGAATGAGAAAGCCAATGCCGCATAACAGAATCAGCCCCGCCAATAAGGGCGCATCGACATGAAGTTTCTGCAGCAGGGTGCCGGCCTGATTGGGCTGCATGCTCAAATGCTGCGGCTGAGTATGCGACTGAAGAGGCATCAGGATTCCTCCAGATACTGCGCGATGACCTGAGCGGCGATGGGTGCAGCGACCGAGCTGCCGTGGCCGCCGTTTTCGACGATGACCGCGATTGCGATTCGGGGATGGTCGGCCGGTGCAAAGGCGATGAAAAGCGCGTGATCACGCAGTTTTTTGGCCACCTTGTGTTCTTGGTATTGCTCCGTCTGCTTCACCGTAAAGACCTGGGCGGTACCGGTTTTTCCGGCAATTTGATAGGGTATACCCACCCCTATCCGGCGAGCTGTCCCTCTCGCGCTATGAACGACGTCCACCATCGCCCGGATAATAATATTGAGGTGGTTTGAGTTGAGGCTGAGTCGTTCTTCCTTTGCCTGCTGCCAGGGCGTGATGCCGTCGAGCGTTTTGGTACGGCTGACCATGTGCGGGTAGACCATCCGCCCGCGGTTGGCCAGGATTGCAGTCGCTCTGGCGAGTTGCACGGGCGTGACCTGGGTAAACCCCTGGCCGATGCCGGTGATCAGCGTCTCACCGGGATACCAGGCCTGGTTTCGTGCCCGGCGCTTCCATTCGCGCGAGGGCAGCAGGCCCGACTTTTCACCGACAAGGTCGATGCCCGATTTTTCGCCGAATCCGAGTCGTTGGAGAAAGTCGTGCAAACGGTCGATGCCCAGCGTGTGAGCCAGGTCATAAAAGTAAACATCGCAGGATTGCACGATCGCTTTTGTCAGGTCGACGCTCCCATGGCCCCATTTTTTCCAATCCCGGTAGCGGTGACTGAGATTGGGCAGCTGATAGAATCCCGGGCAATGCTTCACGCGTCGTGCCGTGATCACGGAATATTCGAGTCCCGCCAATCCGACGAAGGGTTTGATCGTCGAGCCCGGCGGATACTGGCCGCGCAGAGCCCGATTGAACAGAGGGCGGTCCCCCGATGTTTGCAGCGCGCGGTACGCTTTCATGGAAATACCGTAGACGAAGGGGTTCGGATCGAAACCGGGTTTGCTGACCAGCACCAGCACATCGCCGGTCTCCACCTCGATGGCGGCGACGGCGCCGCTATGCTCGCCGAGCGCGTCATAGGCCGTTTTTTGCAGTCCGATATCCAGGGTCAGATATAGATCTTTGCCTTGGGCGGCAGGAACGGTTTTGATGACACTGATGAAGCGTCCCTGGGCATTGGTTTCGATTTCCTGATAGCCGGCTTGACCATGCAATGCGGTTTCGTAGCTCTGTTCGACCCCAATCTTGCCGATGTGCTGAGTACCCCGGTAATTTCCCGGGTCCAACCTTTTCAGTTCCCGCTCATTGATACGCCCCACGTAGCCCACCACATGCGATGTGACTTCATTGCGGGGGTAGTGGCGTACCAGTCGGGCATGGACTTCGACACCCGGAAAATAGGGGCGGTTGACGAAGAAGCGGGCCAACTCCTCATCGGTCAGGTGCAGGTGCAGCGGTATGCTGGCGAACCCTCTGTGCCTTTTCCTTTGCGCAAGGAACAGCTTGATCTCTTCATCGGTGATTCCCAACAGGGCCTGCAGCCGAACAAGCGTTTCGTCGAGATCCTCGACCTGCTCAGGGGTAATATCAAGGCTGTAGGTCGGAAGATTTTCAGCCAGCATGACGCCGTTGCGATCGTAGATCAGCCCACGCGTCGGCACCACCGGTGAGATCTTGATTCGATTGTTTCGCGAAAGCGATGAGTAGTGCTCGTGCCCCATCACTTGCAGGTAGATCAGGCGGGCCACCAGCCCCAGTGACAGCAGGATAATGACAGCAAGCGTGGCGGTGATGCGGTTCCGGAAGACATTGCCTGCAACACGGTATTTCCTGATCGTCAAGGGGCGGCGGTTGTTGGCGCTCCCGGGCAGCACAACAGCAGAATCAGCGGATTTCATGTTTACGGCTCAATTTGCTCAACAACAGTTCAACCGGAGGCCAAAACAGCGCGCCGGTGAGTGATGGAACCCAGTAAATCCAGCTGATGTGCGGCGTCCCCTGGATCTCTTCGGTCCAAAGAATCAGCAGCTGCGCCGCAGCCAGCATTGCAAGAACCGACAGCGCCTGCTGCGACATCGGAAACAACCGTAAACGCAAGTGCAGTTTCACGCTCAGCCAAGCGATGATCGAATAGGCAAGAGCATGCTGGCCGAGCAGCTGGCCAGTCAACACATCGGTCACCAGGCCGATGAGGAAGGCAGCACCGACGCCGAAGTGTTCAGGAGTGGACAGGCACCAGTATATGATCACCAAAAGTATCCAGTCGGGGCTGTAGAGGGAAAGATCCAGCGGCCATGGAAACACTCTCAATGCCATCGCGCCGACGACGCTGATCACGATCATCGTTGCCGGGCTGCTACTCATTGCCATCGGAACCGTCCCCATTTTGGGCTGTTTTTTCGGAGTCGGGGAACAGAGGAATGGGCGTCGTATTGCTCCAGACCAGCAACAGTTCCCGGCTTCGATCGAGATGCGCGATCGGTTTGGCGCTGATGCTGGCAAACGGTTTGTCCGGCTGCGGTGCCACGCTGGTGACGGTTCCCACCGGATAGCCGTACGGGAAGGTCCCGCCGAGACCGGAGGTGATGAGCAGATCCCCCGGTTTGATGTCGGTATTATTGGGCAGCAGAGGCAAAATCAGCGTATCGATCCGCCCGCTTCCGACCGCGATGGTACGGATTCCATTGCGGTTGAGCTGAACCGGAATGCCATGGTTGGGGTCGGTGATCAGCATCACTTCGGCATTCAGCGGGTTGGCCCGGATGACCTGGCCGACGACGCCATTGGCATCCAATACCGGCTGCCCTTTATAGACGCCGAATCGCCCGCCTTTGTTGACAACGACGATCTGTTCATAGGGCGCGAGATTGACCGATAGCAGTTCAGCGATAAGAACCTGTTCGCCCAGTTTGAAGGAGCTTTCCAGCAGCGCCCGCAAACGGACGTTCTCTTTCTCCAGCTCGGAAAATTTCAACAGCCGGGTTTTATTGACCAGCTGCTCCTGTTTCAAACGCCGGTTCTCAGCGACCAGATTGCTGTAGGTGGATACCGATTCGAACACTGTATTCTGCAGCGTATCAGGCAAAGCGGCAAGATATTGAATGGGATACACTGCGACTGACAGGGCCGCACGGACTGCTGTCAGGTGGTCGCGGCGGTGGTCGGCAACCATCAACAGGACCGAAGCAAGAACCGCCGCCACAACGCGCGTGTTGATGGAGGGGGCTGCGGCAAATATCAGTTTAATGGCGCGATACTCCTGCTTGATCAGACAAAATAGGACAGGGAACAGGGAACAGGGAACAGACGAATGTCCCGTTTCCTCTGTACTAGCCCGAAGATTTCATAAATTTGCGCCGATATCGCGCAGGATATTGGTTTCACAAGGAAATTTCCGAAGAAGTGGCATATCGGTGACTACGGCCGACTGAGCAAATATTTCTTGTGGAATCAAGAGACAAGCGAGATCAAGCATAATTTGTGAAAGATTCGGGCTAGAAACCGGATTTTATTTTACTCGAGCGAAAAGGCAGCGGTGCCTTTTTCGTCCATCATCTCCAGAATACGGCCGCCGCCTCGGGCCACACAGGTCATCGGGTCTTCCGCGATGACGACCGGTAATCCTGTCTCTTCCGAAATGAGCCGGTCTATGTCTTTCAACAAGGCGCCGCCTCCGGTCAGAACGATTCCGCTTTCGGCGACATCGGCGCCTAGTTCCGGAGGGGTCTGTTCCAATGCGGCTTTGACGGCGCTGACGATGCCGGAAACGGGTTCCTGCAAAGCCTCGAGAATTTCGTTGCTGTTGAGCGTAAAGGCGCGGGGGACGCCTTCTGCAAGATTTCGCCCTTTGACCTCGATCTCTCTAACCTTGCTTCCCGGATAGGCGCTGCCGATTTCATGCTTGATCCGTTCCGCTGTGGCTTCGCCAATCAAGGTCCCATAGTTTCTACGGACATAATTGATGATCGCTTCATCGAAATGGTCACCGCCAATGCGGACAGAGGCGGAATAGACGATGCCGTTCAACGAAATGACCGCCACTTCGGAAGTGCCGCCGCCGATATCCAGAACCATGGAGCCGCGCGGCTCATCCACCGGTAGGTGGGCGCCGACAGCAGCAGCCATCGGCTCTTCGATCAGGTAGACTTCACGGGCGCCGGCGCCCGCGGCGGACTCTTTGATGGCGCGCCGCTCGACCTGAGTCGATCCGCACGGCACGCAAATCAGCACGCGCGGACTGGGTCGCAACAGCTGACTTTCGTGAACCTTGTGGATGAAAAACTGGAGCATTTTCTCAGTGACGGTAAAATCGGCGATGACGCCGTCCTTCAGCGGTCGAATCGCGGTGATATTGCCGGGCGTTCGCCCGAGCATCTGCTTGGCGCTCGTACCGACAGCGGCGATCGTCTTGGAATTGTGCAAGCGATCTTCGCGAATGGCGACAACGGATGGCTCGTTGAGAACGATGCCCTTCCCGGGAATATAAATCAATGTGTTGGCTGTTCCCAAGTCGATCGATAGATCGTTGGAAAAAAAACCGCGCAGTCGTTTGAACATTTTCTTGCTTATTGATGATAAAATTACGCTACTTTAACAATCCGACGGGGTTCTCGGCAAGATGTCCGCCATGATATTTTTCACATAAAGACCGAGGATTCATTGAATTTGACGCAACGTCTTGATAAATCAGGGCCGGAATCGGGCCATGACGATACGATTACGAGATCGATTAGGGATCGCGCCCGGCATCATCGATACGAAGTTGCAACTCCAAAAAAGAACAGGAAACGTTGAGATGTCGTTAAGTGACGCCGAAGTACGAAAAATTGCATGGCTTGCCCGCATCGAAATCAATGGTGACGATATTGCCGCCTATGCCCGGGATCTGTCCGGGATACTGGATCTCATCGAACAGATGAATGAAGCGGATACATCCGATGTGACCCCGATGGCCCATCCTCTGGCTCAGGCGCAGCGGTTGCGCCCCGATATCGTCACCGAGGAGGACCAGCGGGAACTCTTTCAGTCGCTGGCCCCGCAAGTGGAGTCCGGGCTTTATCTGGTGCCCAAGGTCATCGAATAGTTCTGATCATCCCAGTCACACAACCCGCCCTGGTACCTGACGTTGGGTGAGGAACGGGTATCCTTGAATTTTGATGGCGCATGCACAATAAAACAATTACGGAATTGTCCGCTGGTCTGCAGGCTCGTGAATACAGCAGCCTGGAATTGACCGAGCTTTTTCTTTCCCGAATCCGCCGGCACAGCAAGCAGCTCAACTGTTTTGTCACGGTGACCGAGGAACGGGCCCTGGCGGATGCGAAAGTCGCGGATGCGGCCCGGAGCAAAGGGCGAGCCGGCCCGTTGACAGGGATCCCCTTGGCCCATAAGGATATCTTCTGCACCAAGGGCGTCAAAACCAGCTGCGGCTCGAAAATACTGGACAACTTTGTCGCACCTTACGACGCCACCGTGGCGGATCGCTGCCGTGCCGCCGGAATGGTGCTGCTGGGCAAACTCAATATGGATGAGTTCGCGATGGGCTCATCCAACGAAACCAGTTACTACGGTCCGGTCAGGAATCCCTGGGATGCCGACTCCGTTCCAGGCGGGTCATCGGGCGGTTCGGCGGCGGCGGTGGCGGCCCGACTGACGCCGGCAGCAACCGGAACCGATACCGGCGGTTCGATACGCCAGCCGGCTTCGTTTTGCGGCATCACCGGCTTGAAGCCGACCTACGGCCGCGTCTCTCGCTATGGTATGATCGCCTTCGCTTCCAGTCTCGATCAGGGCGGGCCGATGGCGCGCACGGCGGAAGATGCTGCATTGGTGATGCAGGCGATGGCAGGGTTCGATGAAAAAGACTCCACCAGCGTCGATCGATCGGTTCCCGATTACCGGGCCGAGCTGAACAATTCCATCGACGGCCTGAAAATCGGTGTTCCAAAAGAGTTCTTCGAGGAGGGGCTGAACGAAGATATTGCTGCATTGATCGAGTCGGCAATCGACCAGTACCGGCGCCTGGGTGCTCAGGTCAAGCCGATTTCGCTGCCCAACATGAAACTGTCGGTTCCCGCCTATTATGTCGTGGCGCCCGCCGAGTGCTCCGCCAACCTCTCCCGTTATGACGGCGTTCGCTATGGATACCGCTGCGAGGTGCCCAAAGATCTGGCCGATCTATACAGCCGCTCACGCGGTGAGGGGTTCGGCGCCGAAGTGAAACGGCGCATTCTGATCGGGACTTATGCGCTGTCGGCCGGCTATTACGATACCTATTATCTGAAAGCACAGAAGGTCCGCCACCTGATCAGCGACGATTTCAAGAACGCGTTCGAGCAGGTCGACGTGCTGGTCGGGCCGACCGCCCCTTCGACCGCGTTCGGTCTCGGTGAAAAAACCGACGACCCGATTGCCATGTATCTGTCCGACATCTTTACCATCGGCGCCAATCTGGCCGGCGTGCCGGCGATCTCGATACCGGTGGGTTTTGTCGGCGACAAGCCGGTCGGGATGCAGCTGATCGGCAATTATTTCGCGGAAGAGCGCCTGCTGAACTGGGCCCATCGCTACCAGCAGGCAACCGACTGGCATACCCGTATGCCTGAGGGGTTCGAGTGATGAAAGAGATGGAATGGGAAGTCGTGATCGGCTTGGAGATTCACGCTCAGCTGGCGACACGGTCGAAAATATTCTCCGGCGCTTCGACAGCATACGGCGCCGCTCCGAACACGCAGGCCTGTGCGATCGATCTGGGGTTGCCGGGCGTGCTGCCGGTGCTGAACCGGGAGGCGGTGCGCATGGCGATCAAATTGGGCCTGGCGATCGAGGCGACGATCGCCCGCCGTTCGATTTTTGCACGCAAGAATTACTTCTATCCGGATTTGCCGAAAGGGTATCAGATCAGCCAGTACGAGCTGCCGGTGGTGGAAAAGGGTCGGTTGCGAATTCTCGTTGGGGATGGGGAGCGGATCATCGGCGTGACCCGCGCCCACCTCGAAGAGGATGCGGGCAAATCGCTGCACGAAGATTTTCATGGGCTGACCGGGATCGATCTGAACCGGGCCGGAACGCCATTGCTGGAGATCGTATCCGAACCCGACATGCGCTCGGCGGCGGAAGCGGTCGCCTATATGAAAAAGCTGCACGCATTGGTGCGCTATCTCGAGATTTGCGACGGCAATATGCAGGAAGGCTCGTTCCGCTGCGATGCCAACGTCTCCGTACGCCCGAAAGGAGAGACGTCGCTCGGAACCCGCACGGAAACCAAGAACCTGAATTCCTTTCGTTTTGTCGAGAAAGCGATCAACTACGAGATCGAGCGGCAGATCGATCTGCTGGAAAGCGGCGGGACGGTCGCTCAGGAAACCCGGTTGTACGATTCGAACAAAAATGAGACGCGGCCGATGCGGAGCAAAGAGGAGGCCAACGATTATCGCTACTTTCCCGACCCGGATCTCCTGCCGTTGGAAATCGATGAGTCCTTGATCGAGGAGGTCAGGCGGGAACTGCCGGAACTGCCCGATGAAAAAAGTGCGCGTTTCCAGAGTCAGTATGGGTTGAGTGATTACGATGCAGCGACATTGACCGATTCCCGTGAGCTGGCCGATTTTTTCGAAGCGACGGTGACCGCCGCCGGGGCGGAGCCGAAGCTGTGCGCCAACTGGGTCATGGGGGATCTGGCGGCGGCCCTGAACCGATTCGGCCTCACGATCGATCAGAGCCCGCTCAATGCGGAGCATTTGGGCGGTCTGCTCACCCGAATCGAGGACAACACCATTTCCGGCAAAATCGCCAAGCAGGTCTTCAATCTGATGTGGGATAAAAGGCGACCCGCCGATGAGGTGATCGAACGGCAGGGGCTCAAGCAGATTACCGACAGCGCCGCGATCGAAAAGATCATTGATGAGGTGGTCGCGAACAATCCCGCCCAGCTCGAACAGTACTGCAGCGGCAAAGAGAAGCTGTTCGGCTTTTTTGTCGGCCAGGTGATGAGGGCGACGCAGGGCAAAGCCAATCCACAGGAAGTCAATAAGCTACTCAAGCAGAAACTCACGCGATGAGCCTCTGATTCCTGTTTCCCGATGGTAAGAAAGCGCAACAAAAGACAAACGCATCCCCGACAGCAGCAGACGCTCTCGTTCCTTCCGGACGAGCAGCTCGAGCGCGCCCAACGCTCGATGGCGAACGAACGTTGGAAAGAGGCGATCGACGCCTACAAGCGTCTACTGAAAACCGAACCCCGCGATGAGTGGCGCGAAGGGTTGACCGATGCCTACCTTGGGCGGGCCGGAGAGCTGGCGGGCAAAGGGATGTACAAGGAGGCTCTGGTTTTTCTGGAGAATCTGTCGGCGCTGGGGTGCCGGCGCGAAACGGCGGCACTGTCGACCGCCTGTCTGCTCCTTGCAGAGAAGATGCAGCAGGCGGTGCAGGTCTATCTGGACTCGAAACAGGCTTTGCCGCGTCAACAGGATGAACTTTTGCAGTCGCTGTTCGCCGCCCGGGTAATTGCCGGCGAGGAGCAGCTGCTGCAGGCGTTCCCCGAAGAGTCCCCCATTGTCACACAGCACAGGCCGATCAGCGAGGCACTGAACGCCTGGTGCGCCGGCGACGATGAAGACGCCCGACGGCTGCTCAAGACCATTCCCTATCGTTCACCTTATCGCGATCTGCGGACGATCCTGACCGCCGTGCTGCTGCAATCCTCCGACGCGCAGGCGGCTCGTGAACTGTTTTCCAGGATCGACAAGGATTCTCCTTTTGCCGGCGTGATGAATGTCATGCGTCTGGGAGCATTGACCGGCCCGGAATGGCTGGAGGCGGTCTCGGAGCTGGGTCCTGCGGCTCAAAAGTACGCCGTAGCGAGCAAGGGCATCGACGACAAGATCTATGGTCTGTTCAGACGGATGCAAAAAGGGTCGCGCTCGGCCAAAGAGCTCTTCAATCTGCTGGCGGCTCACGCCAGGCTGTTCGATGCGAAGATCGTGCGGCGGGCCTGCCTCGATCTGCTGTCCGCCTATCCGGCCGGCGCCAAGAGCTACGTCAAGCAGTTCGGACGACCGTCAAAGTACGATGACGCGCGCGTCACTGCACTTGTTGCCGAGCAACAGCGTGATTGGGAGAAGGCATTCGCCAGCTGGCGCAAAGTATTGGACATCGTAGGCGAAGCCGATACCGAACAAAATCGTCTGCGTTCAGCCTTGATCGCGCGACATCTGGCCGACATACAGAAAACGCATTTTTCGCGCTATTCCGAAACGCTCGAAGAATTTCTGACCTTCAGTCTCAGGCTCGATCCGGATGACAAGCCCAGCTATTTGGCGCTTCTTGAATATTACGAAGAGATGGATGAGGACGACCTCTACAGGAAGTGTATGGACCGAGCCGTAAAGCAGTTTCCTGAAGACAGCGACATCCTGATGGAAGCGATCGAGCTGGCGCTGGCGCGCAATACCTTCAAGAAAGCAGCGAGCTATGCCAAGACGCTGCTGCGGCTGGATCCGATCAACCCGCGCGTGCGCGGTGCCCTGATCCGTGCCCATCTCTCGCATGCGCGCAAGCAGATCAAAGCGAAAAAGTTTCATCTTGCCGAGAAAGAGTTGAATGAAGCCGACGCGATCGAACGTGAAGGCCGGTCCACCGGCATCATACAAATTCACCGTGGACTGCTCGCTTTTGCACAGGGCAATGTCGAAACAGGAGAAGCACAGATCGAAGCGGCCAGCCGGCGTGCGGGCAGCCACCTCACGGCTTACCTGCGCGTCGTTGTCGAAGCGGAACGGATCAGCCTGTCGACCCGCGCCGTCAAGCAATACCATGCGCTGCTGAAACAGAGTGCCGCAACAGCCCCTGACAAAGAGGGAATCCTTGCTTTGATTCGGGCGATCGATTCCTATGCCCTCGAGGACGATGCACCATTGGACCGCGCGCTTGGGGCTGTTGCAAAATATTTGAAAAAGGGAGCCGGACTCGATTATCAGCAGGAAGAGATGGCGGCCGTCTGTTCGATGTTCGAGCAGCTGGAGCGCTACGATGTGCTTCAGACCTATGCGGAACATGCGCTCAAAAAGTGGCGGAACGATCCTCTGTTCATGTACTACCGGCTGTTCGCCAAATCGACCGGCAACCAGTTTCTTCTGAGACCGGGCGAACTGACCCAGATCAAGGACGCCCTGCTGTTGGCGATGCAGCGGCACGAAACCGATACCGTCAAGCGGATTCATGCCTTTATGTTCCACAATATGCCTCTGGACATCCCTATTGGTTTTGATAACTTTGATGATTTTGACGACGACGAGGAGTGGTAACAGTGGCTGATCCGTTCGATCTGCTTGGCGTCGAGCCTTCCGCCGATGATGAGACGATCAAAAAAGCGTACCTGACAAAAGTGCGGGCCTTCCCTCCCGATCATGCGCCTGACGAGTTTCAGGCGATCAGAGCGGCTTATGAAGCGATCAAAACGGAAAAGGCGCGGCTGGCCTATGAGCTGTTCCATGTACCTTCCGTGGACATAGCGTCGCTGTGGCGCGAGCTGGTCGGTGACCCGCCGCCGCGGCGCCCCGATTCGAAACTGTTCGAACAGATGCTGGCTGAAACGCTGAAGCAGTACCGGCTGCCGGCGGATCGGTTGCGGTGATGCCCTTGGACGACGTGAAAAAAGCGGTACTGCTCGAAGCGTTTCGAGCCGCTCTCGAGGAAGAGACAGATGCGTCAGCGCTGGAGTCCGACGCTACCGGGCCTGAGCAGCGGACCGATCTTTTTTCCCTCTTTTCCGAACTGGCCGCATTGAAGAGTGAAGTGCATCTCGAGGCGCGCCAATTCAAAACCGCTCTTGACCGGTTCGGCGGCGTAGCCGATACGCTGGCGGCAGACTGTGAGACATGGAAGGAACAGCTGGCCCGGGCCCGTGAGGATGCCGAACAGCGGAGCCGGCAGGCGTTGCTGCTCGAGCTGCTCGAGCTGCGCGACCGGCTCGAGGCAGGTCTGCATGCGGCCGAGCGGTATCGGCCCAAACGCTTCGCCATGCGCAGCCACCGCCATGAAGCGGATCTGATCAAGGCCCTGCGGAACGGTCAGGAACTGACCTTGCGGCGGCTGGAGAATTTGTTGGCCTCCTATGATGTACGCCCGATTCCGGTGCTGGATCGCGAACTGGACCCCCACACCATGCGGGCGGCGGAGATCGACCATCACGCAGGCAAAAAGAATGGCGTGGTGACCGCCGAGCTGCGCAAGGGGTTTTATTGGGGCGACAAAGTGCTGCGGACGGCAGAGGTCAGGGTCAACAAACTGTAGCCCGGATGCAGCGCAGCGGAATCCGGGGATTCAGGGAGCGGGAAACAGGAACCAGAACAGCTAAGTCGGTTTCCTAATCCACGTTCCCTGATCCCTGAACACGCAGGGCGGAACGCGAAGCAGTTCCGTCGCCATTTGAATCTAAAAATACCATTGGAATCAATGAACGAGATTATTGTAGGAATCGATTTGGGGACGACCAACTCCGAAGTGGCCGTGATCAAAGAAGGGCAGCCGGTGGTGATCGCCGATGCGGCGGGCAATAAGATCCTGCCCTCTTTTGTCGGCATAGCGAACGATGGCGCCATCCTTGTCGGCGAGGCGGCCCACAATCAGTATACTGTCTTTCCGGAGCGGACGATCAAGTCGATCAAGCGGAAAATGGGCAGTGACGAGATCGTCAGCATGGCTGGCGAGGCCTATCGGCCGCAGGAGATTTCCGCCATGATTCTGAAACGGCTCAAGGAGATCGCCGAAGTGGATCTCGGCCAGCCGATCAACAAGGCCGTGATTACCGTTCCAGCCTATTTCAACGATGCACAGCGTCAGGCGACGCGCGAAGCCGGGGAGATCGCAGGGCTCGAAGTGGTCCGGATGATCAACGAACCGACCGCCGCCTCCCTCTCTTATGAAACCGGTCATCAGGAAGGCAAACGCATCCTGGTCTATGACCTGGGCGGCGGCACGTTCGATGTTTCGATCGTGGAGATCCAGCAGGGCGTGGTGGAGGTGGTCGCCAGTCATGGCAACAATCATCTCGGCGGCGATGACTTCGATCAGAAGATCGTCGAATTTTTATGCGATACGCTTGCCGAGGAGCACGGCATCCAGGTGGACGAACTGGAGGATGCCGGCCAGATCAAAGCCCGATTGTTGCGAGCTGCGACCGCCGCCAAGATTGCGTTGTCGAGTCGTCCGTTTGTCAAGCTCGAGGAAGAGTATCTGACATCGCGGGACGCTGTGCCGGTCCATCTGTCGGTCGAACTGTCGCGCTCGGCGTATGAGGAGATGATCATGCCGTTCATCGATGAAACGCTGGATGCGCTGCATATCGCACTGAAGGATGCCGGCCTCAAAGTGTCCGATATCGAAGAGATTCTGCTGGTGGGCGGCTCCACGCGCACCCCGCTGGTCTCGCAGATGCTGGGGGCCGAAGTCGGCCTGGAGCCGCGGGGCGAGGTCGATCCGGATCTTTGCGTCGCCGCCGGCGCGGCGATTCAGGCCGGGATGTTGGTGGGTGAAGAGGTCTCCGCAGTGCTGGTCGACGTGACACCTTACACCTTCGGCACCAGTGTCCTTGGTGAGCTGGACGGCATGCCCTATCCCTTCGTCTATGCGCCGATCATCAAAAGGAACACACCGATCCCGGTCACCAAAAGCGAAGTGTTTTTCACTGTCGTGGAAAACCAGTCGCAGGTCGACGTCGAAATTTATCAGGGGGAGGAGCGGGATGGCAAAAAGAATATTCTGCTCGGAGAGTTCTCCATCAAAGGATTGAGCAAAGCGCCGGCGCACAGCCCGATCGTTATGGAGTTGTCCCTCGATGTCAATGGTGTTCTGCAGGTGACGGCAGTCGAGAAAAAAAGCGGCCTGAAAAAAAGCATTACGATTGAAAACGCCATGGCCCGAATGGATCAGGGAGAGGTCGATGCCTCGCGTGAACGGGTCGATGCGCTGTTTGGTGAACAAGTCACCGAGTCGGCGGGCGCGAGCGAACCGAAGGCTGTAATAGAGGCCAAGGCGCTGATCGAGAAAGCGGAAAGCCTGATGGAAAAAGCCACCGAGGAGGACCGCGAAGAAATTGCCAGTCTGATCGAGGCAATACATGATGCGCTGGAAAGCGAAGATATCGAGGCATTGACGGCACCTGTGGACGAGTTGTCCGATATCATTTATTACGTGGAATCCTGATCGATGGAGCGTTGTCCGGCTTGTCGCGCCCGCCTGAAGGGACAAATACAATGCCGCCGCTGCGGAACGGACCTGACCCTGGCACTGCAGGCGGAAGCCGCGGCGAAGCGATGGATGCAGCGCGCCGTACACTGTTTTTCCAAAGGGGCATTGGATGACGCCGATGCGGCGCTGGATCGGGCTTTGATGCTGCACCAAACCCCTCTGGCATTAGTGCTGCGCCCTTTTTTTCGCAGGCACAAAGCGCTCGGTGCGTTATCGACGACAGTTGCTGTCGTATTGACGCGAAGCGATGAAGCGCAGCCTGAGCGGGAGGGGGCGCATCCGCTCTCGCCGGTTGCTGAAAAAGGCCGGCGTCTGCTGCATGCGTTGACCATGGGAAGCATGCCGGGGTGCGCACATCCGAACGGTGAGCCGGAGGGGCTGATCGTCTGGCTGGAGGAAGCCTGCGCCGGCCGCTCCTACCCTGGCAGACTCGGGTTTCGGATCGAGGCGCTCATCAAGAATATCGGCAAGGCGGTGACGAGACGGCAGGCGGAGGATCATGCGAAGCCACCTGAAACAGCGCCGGCCGATTCGTTGAAGAGACTTAAAGACGTGATTCGTGCGGCGGCGATCGAAGTGCATCGATCGCTCGGGCCGGGACTGCCTGCGTCGGTATACGAAGAGTGCCTGTGCCGGGAGTGCAGCCGAAGAGCGATTCCATTCAAACGCCGGGCGCCGATTGCGGTGAGATTCAAAGATACTCAAGTTGACAGCGGGTATCGAGCGAATCTCCTGCTCGCCGACAGGCTGATCGTGATGATCGAAGGTGCCGATACGGCGGGCACGATCGAGCATCACGAACTGCTGAACTATCTGTGCACCGCAGGCTGGATAGCCGGTTTGGTGATTGATTTTAATGTAGCCGCTATTCAGGAATCAGACGTCAGGAAACAGGAAACAGAACCTGCTTCCTGATCCCCGATCCCCGATACGATAGGAGGTTTGCACAATGACGGATATTCATCACGCCCTGGTCTTGAATCTGCATCAGCCGACCGGGAATCTCGAAGATCTTCTGGAACACAACGAATGGGAGGCCCGGGAAATCCTGCTGGCGCTCGATCGCATCCCCAGGTCGTTGTGGGCGTATGAGGATGTCGGACGGGTGCACTTGGCGATCTCGGGCACCTTGCTGGAAACCCTGAACAGCACCGACTTTCAGCGCCGTGTGTATGGGATCGTGGATTGCGGCTCGCTGCTCTGGCACCTGCAAAACCGGAAGATCATCGATATTCTCGGTACCGGCTACTATCATCCGGTCCTGCCTTTGATTCCGCCGCCGGATCGTGCGGAACATCTGGAACGGTGGCTGGGGATCGGCCGGCACCTGTTGTGGCGGAAGAATTTCGACGGCTTCTGGCCGCCTGAAATGAGCTTTTCCATGGATATGATCCCGTTGCTCAAGCGCATGGGCTACCGCTATGTGATCGTCGACAGCGAAAATGTCGAGCCGCTGACCCCCATGCGTTGGCATGAAGTCCGCTACCGCCCCCACACGGCGGAACATGATGGTAAAACGATCACCGTCATCGTCCGCGACCGACATCTGTCGGATGCCCAGGAATCCGGTATGGAATACGACTGGTTCGCCAAGGAAGTGCATGAACGAACCAAATTGTGTGACTTTCCTCCTCTGGTGACGACGGCCACCGACGGCGATAACGGCGGATGGTTCAGAAATACAGCTGAAACGGGCAACTTCTGGGGCTCCTTTTATCGGGAGCTGATGGAGCAGGCGCGGGACGGGCACAGCGACATAAAGCCCTGCTTCATTAAAGATTATCTGAAAAAACATGGGGCACATGGCAAGGTTCACATCAAAACGGCGGCTTGGAACACCGGATGGCACCATGGCAGAGGATTTGTCCAGTGGACCGGCTCG
>Ga0209633_10001597_pt1 | contig 23014 bp, 25 predicted proteins | sample Cruoilmetagenom1_FD_187290 | JGI IMG/M metagenome (GOLD analysis project Ga0209633, IMG submission 187290) | Oil polluted marine microbial communities from Coal Oil Point, Santa Barbara, California, USA - Sample 1 (SPAdes) (version 2) | ecosystem: Environmental > Aquatic > Marine > Oil seeps ...
TGGCTTCTTCAATAGTATTCTTTCTATTTTTTATACTAGTTTCTAAATTTTCAATATCACTATTAAAATTTGTAAGTCTAGTATTTAAACCTTCAATTTCATCTTCTAAATCTTGAACTTCAAGTGGCAATTCACCACGGGTATTTTTTATTTCGTCAATTCTAGAATCGATTAATTGTAAATCGTATAACGCTCTTAATTTATCTTCAACAGTTAACTCTTTTTTTGCCATTTTTTTATAAGTAGTTGATTGGATTTGTATTTTTTTCTGATAAAATGATTGCAAAATTACGGAATTTTTTTGTAAGATAATCTACTAAAAGATTTTTTGTGAACTGTTCGCTTTCATAATGACCAATATCTGCTAAGACCAACTGATTTTCAGCCTTATAGAATTCATGGTATTTAAAATCTGCCGAAATATAAATATCTGCACCAGAACTCTTAGCTACATCTATGGCAAAACTACCCGAACCACCCAATACAGCAACGTTTTTAATGGTTTTACCTAATAATTTAGAATGTCTGATATTCTTTAGATTAAATTTTTCTTTTACAAAAGATAAAAATTGTTGTTCTATCATAGGGTTTATGAGTTCTCCTATTGTACCCATACCAATATGTTGATGTGCATTATCAGTAGTTACAATATCATAAGCAACTTCTTCATAAGGGTGCACCTTAAATAAGGTGCTCAATAATTCCTTTTCTAGATGAGTTTCAAAAACAACACTAATAAAGGTTTCATTTTCTTTATGTAATTTTCCTTTTTTACCCAAGGCAGGATTTGAGTTTTCATTACCTTTATAAGTACCTACACCATCCATATTGAAACTACAATTATTATAATTTCCAATAGCACCGGCCCCGACTTTAAACAATTCTGACCTTACTTTTTCAGCATCTTTTTTAGGTACATAAGTAGTAAGCTTTTTAATAAAACCTTGTTTCGGGATTAACACTTTAGCATTTGTTAAGCCTAATACCTCCGCCATTTTAGCAGAAACACCTTTAAACGAATTATCCAAAGCGGTATGAATGGCATAAATGGAAATATCATTCTTTATGGCTTTTAAAACTACGCGTTCAACATAATTATCGCCATTCAATTTTTTTAGACCCGAAAAAATAATAGGGTGGAAGCTTATAATTAAATTGCATTTTTTATCAATAGCTTCATCTACAACATTTTCTAAGGTATCTAAAGTTACAAGAACTCCGGTTACTTCAGAATTATAATTACCGACTAATAGACCCACATTGTCAAAATCTTCAGCGTATTTTAAAGGAGCTAATTCTTCTAGGTGATTAGTTATATCTCTTATTGTCATATTCTTTTATATATCAAATTACAAATTAATTTTGTTTTTCATAAAAGTGAACCACATTTTCACCATTCGATTTTTTATAGCCCCGGTACATACCGTCAGTATTAAAATACCAAGCGATATTAGCATCCTTATCTAAGCCTACCATTCCGCCATCTCCACCTAAATCACCAACTTGACCAATTACATTTTTAAATGATTCTTGTAAAGATAAATTTTTGTATTGCATTAAGTTTGAAGCTTCGTGAGCAGCAAGTGTACGGATAAAATATTCGCCGGTTCCGGTGCAAGAAACGCCACAGGTTTTGTTATTAGCATAGGTGCCTGCACCTATAATTGGCGAATCACCTATACGTCCATATTTTTTATTGGTCATGCCACCTGTAGATGTTGCAGCAGCAATATTGCCATTTTTATCTAAGGCAACAGCACCTACAGTTCCATATTTATGATCATCAATAGGTTCATTGGTTTTATAAGCAGTATGATCTAATTGAACTTTGTCTTTTTCTTGTGCCTTTAATAATTGATTATATCTCTTTTCTGTATGAAAATATTTATCATCTACAAAAATAAGACCGTGTTGTTTAGCAAAATCTTCAGCGCCTTTGCCTGATAGCAATACATGTCTGGTACTGTCCATTACAATACGAGCAGCATTTATAGGGTTCTTAATACGTGAAACACCGGCAACTGCACCTGAGTTTAACGTTTTACCATCCATTATAGAGGCATCTAATTCATTTTTTCCTACACTATTAAAAACTGCTCCTTTACCAGCATTAAAAAGAGGAGAATCTTCCAGTACGTTTACAGTTTTTTGTACAGCTTCTAATGAAGCGCCACCTTTTTCTAAAACTGCATAACCAACATTTAAGGCTTCTTGTAATTTTTCACGATAAACTTTTTCTTGTTCAGGTGTCATGTTGGCTTTTTTGATAGTACCTGCACCACCATGAATTACGATGGCGAAATGTTTTTCAGTAGATTCTGGGGTTTCAAGTTTGAGACTCTTTGTTTTGGATTCTGTGCTTTGATCTTTTTTGCAGTTGATATTTACAAGTAGTATGAAGGATAATAAAAATAGTTTGATGATATGTTGTCCCATAATGAGAAATATTTTAGCTAATTTAAGGATAATAATTTGCTTTTTAATCTTACAGAAGTATTGTTATTTGAGATTCTTTAGTCATATTTCCTTCTGAATGACAATTTACGATCATTTATAACGTAGCATCGAGAAGTGAAGAATCTTTAAGATTTTTCCAAAAGAAAACTATTGGAATAATTTTTTAGAGTTGTTCCAATGCACATCCATTTCAGCTAAGGTCATATCAGAAAGTGGTTTTCCTTCTTTTTTTGCTGCTTCTTCTAAAAATTGAAAACGTTTGATGAATTTTTTATTGGTTCTTTCTAATGCACTTTCAGGGTCAACATCTATAAAACGAGCATAGTTAATTAGTGAAAACAAAACATCTCCGAATTCGCCTTCAATGTTTTCTTTATGTCCTTTTTCAATTTCTGATGATAACTCTTGAAGTTCTTCTTTTACCTTATCAAAAACCTGATGGGATTCTTCCCAATCAAAACCGACTCCCGCTACTTTATCTTGAATTCTATTTGCTTTTACCATAGCTGGTAAGCTTTTAGGAACACCTTCTAAAACAGATTTTTTCCCTTCTTTTAATTTTAGTTTTTCCCAATTTTGTTTAACTTCTTCTTCATCTTTTACAGTAATATCACCATAAATATGAGGATGCCTATGAATTAGTTTTTCAGAAATATTATTGGCAACATCAGCTATATCAAAGGCATTCGTTTCAGAACCAATTTTAGCATAAAAAATAATATGTAACAATAGATCGCCTAATTCTTTTTTTATCTCCGGTAAGTCATTATCTAAAATAGCATCCCCTAATTCGTAAGTTTCTTCAATGGTAAGATGACGTAAAGATTGGAGTGTTTGTTTTTTATCCCAAGGACATTTTTCGCGTAGTTCGTCCATGATATCTAATAACCGAGAAAAAGCCTGTAATTTTTGATCTTTAGTATTCAATTTTATTTTTTTGCTTACTGCTTACTGCTTACTGCTTACTGCTTACTGCTTACTGCTTACTTGAGGACTACTCTTCTTCATCTGCATCTTCATTGATGGCAGAAAAATCAAATTTAGCGCTTGACAAAATAGTATACCATTGTATTATTTTTTTAATATTTGAAGGATATACTCGGTCTTCGTCAAAATCAGGAAGGACTTTGCCGAAAAAAGAAATTAAGTTTGCATTACTTTCTTTATGACTAATTACTTCATCTTCTTTTTCTACCATAGATTTAAAGATATTCCTTAACGGTATTTCATCATCATAGGTATAAATCGCAATATCATTTAATACACTAACATTATGCATTGCATTAATTGGTATTCTCTTTTTATCAACTAGAGATTGAACTATCAATCCACCTTTAGTTTGAGAGATAATTTCAAATAAGCCGGGCTTACCTGACACTGCTACTATTTTTTCTAAATTCATATACTATTATTTTTTAGGAAATTTCATTCTATAATCTACATCAATTTTTCCTTTGCTGATGTTTTCTAATTTCTTTTTTAGTAATCTCTTTTTAAGCGATGATAATTTATCAGTAAACAAAATACCTTCAATGTGATCATACTCATGTTGTACAACTCTAGCGGCTAAACCACCGATGGTTTCCTTATGTTTTTTAAAATTTTCATCAAGATATTCTATGGTCAATGTTTCATTCCTAAATACATCTTCATTGATATTTGGAATACTTAAACAGCCTTCATTAAAAGCCCATTCTTCACCTTCTTCGTTTACTATTTTTGGATTGATAAATATTTTTTTAAATTTTTCTAGAAATTTTCTTTCATCTTCATCTAATTCTTCATTATCACTAAATGGTGAAGTATCTACAATAAATAAACGGATAGCTTTGCCAATTTGTGGAGCTGCTAAACCAACACCACGAGCGTTTACCATTGTTTCTTTCATGTTAGCGATCAGTTCCTTTAAATTAGGATAATCTTTATCTATAGTTGAGCCTACTTTTCTTAATACTGGTGTTCCGTAAGCTATTATTGGTAAAATCATTTTTCGATTTTCTATTATTTAGGTGCAAAGATAATTTTTATCTCTCGTAAAGACACTAAGACGCAAAATTTTTTCTCACTATTCAAGACTTCCTATTCAAATATGTTTGCAATATAATTGTGGCACTGATCTCATCTATTAATGCTTTGTTTTGGCGTTGCCTTTTTTTGAGTCCGCTATCAATCATCGTCTGAAAAGCCATTTTAGAAGTGAAACGTTCATCAACTCTTTCAATTGGAATTGAAGGAAACAACTCTGTCAGTTTTTTAATAAAAGGGATAATAAGGACTTCACTATCTGAAGCTAAATTGTTCATTTGTTTAGGTTCACCTACCAAAAACAATTCTACTTGTTCATTTTTAGTATACTCTTTTAAAAATTCAAAAAGATTATTTGTAGATACAGTGGTTAAACCAGAAGCAATGAGTTGTAATTCATCGGTTACTGCAATTCCAATTCTTTTTTTACCATAATCTATTGCGAGAATTCGCGCCATGTTGAAATTTTATGCAAAAATAACTTTTATGTGATAACTATGGTGAAATTTATGTTTATTTTAAATGAAGCGATTATCTTTGTGGAGATAGTAGGAAATTGAAAACTAACCTTACACCAAATTCGAAACACATAGAATGACAGAATTACAACAAACTATAGAAAGTGCTTGGAATAATCGAGAACTTTTAAAAGAAGAGTCAACACAAAACACAATCAGAGAAGTTATTGATTTATTAGATAGTGGCGACTTAAGAGTTGCAGAACCTATAGCCAATGGTTGGCAGGTGAATGAATGGGTAAAGAAAGCGGTTGTTTTATACTTTCCTATACAAAAAATGGAAACCTTAGAAGTTGGTATTTTTGAGTATCACGATAAGATTCCCTTAAAAAGAGGCTATCAAGAAAAAGGAATACGAGTTGTGCCTCATGCGGTTGCTCGTCATGGTTCTTTTATTTCATCAGGCACTATTTTGATGCCTAGTTATGTGAATATTGGAGCTTATGTAGATGAGGGAACCATGGTAGATACTTGGGCCACCGTTGGCAGTTGTGCCCAAATTGGTAAAAATGTGCATTTGAGTGGAGGTGTAGGTATTGGAGGTGTTTTAGAGCCGTTGCAAGCTGCTCCGGTTATTATAGAAGATAATTGTTTTATTGGTTCGCGCTGTATTGTTGTTGAAGGTGTAAGAGTAGAGAAGGAAGCCGTTTTAGGTGCGAATGTGGTATTGACAATGAGTACAAAAATTATTGATGTTACAGGAGATGAACCTAAAATTACCAAAGGAGTTATTCCGGCACGTTCAGTTGTTATACCAGGTAGTTATACTAAAAAATTCAAAGCAGGTGATTTTAATGTGCCTTGTGCATTAATCATTGGTAAACGTAAAGAAAGTACAAATAAAAAGACATCGTTAAATGATGCTTTGCGCGATAATGATGTAGTTGTTTAACCCGCATTATATATTTGAACTTTGTAATGAAGGTTGAAACTACAATAAAATATGACTTTTTTAATAGTTTTAGTGTCTCGCCAGAGGCGGACAGTTAAACTTTGAAAAGTAGTGAAGTGTTATATTTTGCAGTAGTTTCAGATGTAATAAATTTTCTAATGTATAATGAGGGTTTAAGAATGAAAATATTAGTAATACAGCAAAAAATGATTGGTATTAAAAAAAATAAATTAAAACTATTTTCCTTTTTAAAGACTTTTTAACTAATGAATTATAAATTTTTAATATACATATCATATAGTTATGCAGTTCCTATTGGAATTCCATTAGAAAAAGAGATTTTACAAAGAGGTTATACGGTTAAATGGTTTAGTGATTTAGAAGAAGGAAAAATTACTTTAAAAGATAATAAGAACCTTTTAAATCATATTAAAGAAGTAATCACTTATAAACCTGATATAGTATTAACTATAACAGACAATGTTGCAGATTTTATTACAGGAATAAAAGTTCAGGTATTTCATGGGTTCTTTACACAAAAAAGACCTTCAAAAGGCAATATGAAATTTGCCCATTTTAGAATGCGAGGTTTTTTTGATTTGTATTGTACACAAGGACCAAGCACTACTAACATATTTAGAATATTAGCTAAGAAATACCAATATTTTGAAGTTATTGAAACGGGATGGTCTAAAGTTGACCCTCTTTTTCCTATCGTAAAAAAAGACAAAGAAATTGTTCCTACGATTATGATAGCATCTACCTTTACCCAACGCTTAAGTTTGGCATATAATGATGCAGTTTTTAATGAAATTAAACGTTTAACAGAAAGTAAAAAGGTTAATTTTATTATGGTATTACATCCTAAAATCCCACAGCAGATAATAAATAAATGGATGTCTTTGGATAGTGAAAGTTTTACATTTTATAATACAACCAATTTAGTCCCTCTATTTAAGAAAGCTGATATAATGTTTTCTGATACAACATCAGTTATTCAAGAGTTTTTATTGCAAAAAAAACCTGTAGTAACTTTTAGACACACATTTGACCATAATTATTTAATTGGGGTAGAAAATGCTAATGAAATTGAAAATGCACTTAAGTACGCCTTAACTTACCCTAAAGCTATTATTGAAAATATTGAAAAATTTATTGGGAAACTACACCCTTATTTTGATGGTAGATCAAGTAAACGAATTATTGATACAACTATTTCTTTTTTAATTAAAGATAAAGCCCATCTAAAGCAAAAACCTCTAAATTTAATAAGAAAGTATAAGGTTAGAAAACAACTAAATTATTTTACTTTAAAAAGTTATAATAAACCTTATAACAAGCCACATAGTTCATTAAAGAAATTAACAGCATTAATAATTACTCATAATGAAGAAGAAAACATCAATGATCTTATTGAAAATTTAGGTTTTGCTGACGAAATTATTGTGGTCGATTCTTTTAGTTCTGATGGTACCGTAGAAGCAATAAAAAAACATAATAATGTAAAGTTAATACAGTATAAATTTATAAATTTTTCTAATCAACGCAATTTTGCATTAAAACAAGCAACTCATGATTGGGTGCTATTTATAGATGCAGATGAAAGAATATCAAATGATTTAAAAGATGAAATTATTGATGCTCTTCATGAAAAGAATAATATTGTAGCTTATAGTTTTTATAGAAAGTTTTATTTTAAAAAGGTGATGATCAAATTTAGTGGTTATCAAACGGATAATGTATTTAGGCTATTTAATAAAAAATATGTGAGTTATAATGATAATAAATTGGTTCATGAAACGCTAGATGTTGATGGAGATACGAAAGTGTTTACAAATAAACTAGATCATTATTCTTATAAAAGTGATGATCTTTATAGAAAGAAATTAATCAAATACGCAAAATTAAGAGCCGAAGAATTATATTCTAAAAAATTAAAACCTAATTTTTATCATTTTTACGTTAAACCGGCGTATAGATTTTTATATCAATTTATAATTAGATTCGGGTTTTTAGACGGTAAAAGAGGTTATAAAATTTCAAAATTAAACGCTTTTGAAGTTCAACAACGATATGTTGAGTTGAGAAAATTATATTCAAAAAGATAAATCTATATTTATACAACTAAAAGGAGATAGAGGGTATTAGTTCAATTATCAAGATTAAGTTAATGACTATTGAGTTACTAAGTTATTTTTTATAAGAGTCTTAACTTCATATAACATCAGGAATTACAATTTATTTTCTCCCCAATATTTTTTGTTTTAATCGTTTTTTTCTATAAAATTTCTTTTGAAATTGTTCTGTGTATAACCACATTTTTTCAAAAACGGTTTTAAAATCTTCACCACTTAGTTTTGCATATTCATCACTCATAATTTTCACCATTTCTTTTTTAGGAGTTAACCTAGAAAAGTTCTTCATTCTAGATTCAAAATCAAGTTCAAAAAAAGACATTCTGTTAAGATCAACAAGATAGAAATTATAATTTTCTCCATTCTTGACAATTAAGGAGTTACCTGGTGAGTGATCTTTAAAATAAATACCTTTTTCATGTAGTTGCCAAGTAAATTTGGTAAATTGTCTTAGTATATTTTCGTGGTTTGGATAATCAGGATTTTTAGTTAACTCTCGATATGTTAAGTCATAATCTATAAACTCACTAATATAAAAGCTTTTTTGAAGTCCAAACAAAGAAAAATATTCAATATATGCTATTTGAGATGGAGTTTTTACATCTAATTCTGAAAGTTTTGATGCATATTCAAAAGAGCGTCGTGCTTTAGATTTTCTAAAATATTTATAAACAAATTGATTAATTAAATTGGGTGTTTTATAAGACTTTATGATAATTGTTTTATCGGCTAATTCAACTTTTTTTACACTATTTCGTTTACCAGTATTAAAAGCATTATCAAAAGAGTTAAAATTTGAAATAGTTTCAAGTAAACTGTTTTTTAGAGATTTATTTTTTTTATTCAGATGAAAATTCATTTGACAAAAATAATATATAAATTGAAATCTATATTGAGAATGGTAAAAGATATTAAAAATGAATATTTTAAAAGAATGAAAATAACAGCAATTATACCTACCTAAAACAAAGAGATTAATATAAATAAAGTGATTGAATCGGTAAGCTTTGCTGATGAAATTATTGTTATTCATTATTTTATTAAGTTATAATAAGATAGATCAAACTATGGTTGATAATGTGGCAACTTAAATTCAAAACTGTAGTTTAATTTCTCACTGCTTGCATTGAAATGATTAAGTTGTTTTCTTTGTTTATGTATCGCAGACTTACCTTAAGGCTGTTGATTTGTAGTTTTTACTAAACGATTCGTTAAAAAAAGCATAATAATTTTATACTATATTTGCTGAAATTATTCGAATCATGAGGAAAATAATATGGAAGTTTACCTTGAGAATGTTACGAAAAATGCGATTTTTACCCTCTATAAGTTATGCGAAATTTCATTATGAATATTTTAATGGTAAAAAATTAAATTTATATGATCCAATTGAATTTAATGAAAAAATTCAATGGCTCAAGGTTTTTTATCGTCCAAAAATATTAAACCAGCTAGTAGATAAATACGCTGTGAGAGATTATGTTGAGGCTAAAATAGGAGCAGAATACCTCAATGAAATTTATGGTGTTTATAATAGCCCCAAAGATATAATGTATGAAGAATTACCACAAAAATTCATAATTAAAGCTACTCATGCAAGCAGTTACAATTTGATTGTAACAGATAAAGACAAACTTAATAAAACAAAAGTTGCCAAACTCTTTAAAAAATGGCTCAGTATAAATCAGTACTATCGGATGGGGCAAGAATGGGCATATAAAGATGTGCAACCTAGGTTAATAGCTGAGAGATTTTTGAAAGAAGATGGCAGAATTTCTCTAATTGATTATAAATTTTATTGTTTTAATGGAGAAGCGAAGTTGTTGGAAGTACATTTAGATAGAGATGAAGACCATAAAAGAGGTTTCTATGATTTAAATTTTAACCGTTTGCCTTATCGATACGTTTCTGTAGAAAAAAGTATTTCTTCTGAAGTTGAAAAACCTACCAATTTTGAAGAAATGAAAAACCTATCTGAAATTTTAGCGGTAAATTTTCCTTTTGTTCGTGTTGATTTTTACTCTATTAAAGGGAAAACTATTTTTGGCGAAATGACGTTTTACCCTTCTGATGGTAGAAAAGACCTTCACCCAAATAAGTACAACAAAATTATGGGAGATTATATAAAGCTTCCTAAGCTTGAAACAGGACAACAATTTATTGCTTAAATGAATTATGACAGACGACAATCTTAACGAACACCCTATAGATGCTGTAATTTTATGGGTTGATGGTAATGATGAAAAACATAAGGTAAAAATTCAATCTTATGTAAAAGACAAAGAAAGTATAGGTTCAAAGAAGTTTAGAACTAGATTTGATCAAGTAAATGAAATCAAATTTACTATTGATTCCATCTTAAAATTTGCACCATTTATTAGAAGTATTTACATTGTTACAGATGACCAAACACCATATTTTTTAACAAAAAATAACATTGAAAACGCTTATAAAAAAGTGTCAATTATTGATCATAATGTCATTTTAGCTGGTTACGAAGATTTTTTGCCAACGTTTAATTGCAGACCTATAGAAACAGGCATGTATAGAATACCCAATTTGGCAGAACACTTTATTTACTTTAATGATGATTTTTTTTTAATAAACGAAACTAAACCTAATGATTTTTTTAAAAAAGGGTTTCCTGTTTTAAGAGGAAAATGGCAAAAATTTGATAAAGACATATTCTATAAAAAATTTAAAAAAGTAAAATTTGGTCACAAAACTGCACAACAAAAAGCGGCACAGCTTGCTGGTTTTAAAAAGTATTATAATTTTAGGCATACACCGCATCCTCTTAGGAAATCAACTTTTGAAAATTATTTTAAAGCCAATGACGAGGTCTTCGTTGAAAATATAAAGCATAAATTTAGATATAAAACACAATTTACACCACAAGGATTAGCAAATCATATTGAAATAAAGAATAAAACATGTATTTTGAAGAACGATCTACAATTATTGTATTTCAGATCTTATAAAAAACCTCTGTTTTGGTACAAATTTAAATTAAATAGAAAAAATAATAGAAAGTTATTTTTAGGTTTACAAAGTTTAGATCTTTGTCCACCAACTATTTTGAGTTATATACTACAATGGTTAAAAAAACGTGTGAATTAATAGCAGGATATCATTTTAGAAGAAACACATGGTTAATTTAATTCAAGTTTAAGTTAAGACGTAATTAATAATTTAGAAGTATTGTAAAGGTTTCAAGAATTCTGGTAAACTAATAGTAACTTTGTTCCAACAGTTTTTTTACTCGTTAATTTATGATAGTTAAAGAAGTTAGCGTTGCCTTAAAAACGCTTCAACAAGAAGGCATCATTATATACCCAACAGATACAGTTTGGGGTATTGGTTGTGATGCTACAAATGAAAATACAGTTAAAAAGGTTTTCAAAATCAAACAACGTACCGAAAGTAAGAGCCTGATTATTTTGGTCGATTCATTTAAAATGTTGAAAGAATATGTAAATGAGATACCTTATAATATAAATGAAATATTAGAAAAGTTTCATAAACCAACTACAATCATTTATAATAACCCAAAAAGATTAGCAAAAAATGTTGTTGCTAGTGATGACACGGTAGCTATTAGAGTAGTTCAAGATAAATTTTGTAAAGAATTAATTAAAGAATATGGTAAGCCAATCGTTTCAACTTCGGCAAATATCAGCGGTAAGCCTAGCCCTAAATCTTTTGAAGAAATAGAACCATCTATTTTGGATGCGGTTGATTATGTGGTAAATTTGCACCAAAATAAAAAAACGGACTCACCTTCGAGTATTATTAAATTGAATGCTAAAGGTGAAATTGAGGTTATTAGAGCGTAAAATTTATGAGTCAAATTTTTAAAGAAGCACTTTCTGATGAGATATTCAATTATATTTCAGAAGCTACTAAACAATTAAAATTGGAAAGTTATGTTATTGGTGGATTTGTACGTGATTTTTTATTGCAAAGAGATATTGGTGCAAAAGATATTGATATAGTTACTTTGGGTAGTGGTATAGAGTTGGCAAACAAAGTAGCTCAATTATTACCAACAAAGCCTAAAGTGCAAATTTTTAAAACCTATGGTACAGCAATGCTTAGGTTTAATGATTTAGAAATTGAGTTTGTAGGTGCGCGTAAAGAATCTTATAAAGAAAATAGTAGAAACCCAAAAGTAGAGCAGGGTACATTACAAGACGATCAGAATAGACGCGACTTTACCATAAATACCTTGGCATTGAGTATAAATGAAGCGGATTACGGAAAACTACTAGATCCGTTTAACGGTGTTGAAGATTTAAAATCAGGCATTATCAGAACACCTTTAAACCCTGATATTACATATTCAGATGACCCGTTACGAATGATGCGCGCCATACGTTTTGCAACACAATTAAACTTTATAATTGAGCAAAAATCATTAGATACCATTGCAAAAAATGCTGCTCGTATAGATATTATTACGCGTGAACGTATTGTTGATGAATTACATAAAATATTATTATCTAACAAACCTTCTCTTGGTTTTAGACTATTAGAGCAAGCGAAATTATTAGAACGATTTTTACCTGAATTGACAACTTTAAAAGGAGTTGAGGAAGAGAAGGGACAAACCCATAAAGATAATTTTTATCATACTTTACAAGTGGTTGACAATATTGCACAAAAAACTAATAACCTATGGTTGCGTTGGACAGCTTTGTTACATGACATCGGGAAAGCACCTACAAAGAAATTCGATAAAAAGGTAGGATGGACATTTCATGCCCACGAGTTTGTGGGTTCTAAAATGGTATATAAATTGTTTAAACGATTAAAAATGCCATTGAATGAAAAAATGAGATATGTTCAAAAATTGGTATTGTTGAGTTCGAGACCAGTTGTATTGGCCGAAGATGTAACTGATTCTGCCGTTCGTAGATTAATATTTGATGCTGGAGATGTTATTGATGATTTAATGACGCATTGTGAGGCAGATATTACCACAAATAATCCTAAAAAACGCAAGCAGTATCTTACTAATTTTAAGTTAGTTCGTCAAAAAATTAAAGAAGTTGAAGAACGTGACAACATACGAAATTTTCAACCACCCATTACAGGTGAGATCATTATGAAAACTTTTAATTTAAAACCTTGTAGAGAAATAGGGCAGTTAAAAGATGCCATAAAAGAAGCTATTTTAGAAGGTGAAATTAAAAATGAGTATGAGGAAGCTTATCAATTTATGTTGATAAAAGCTGAGGAATTGGGATTGGAAAAGAATGAATAAGTTTATTTTTTAACTCAGTTCTTTTTTTAGAATGGGTCACTTTGATTAAGCACTAAATTTAGTATTATTTTTATACATTGTCGTGCAATGTATTTAATTTTCAGGATACTTTTTATAAGCAATTTTGTCAATTTCAGATTCAGAAAGTCCTTTTACTCTTAATTCTTCACAATAAGTAGCTCTTAATCCAGCTAAATCGTCAAACGGATTATTAAGCAGAATAGATTGATGTTCTTTTCTTTCTTTTTCTTCCCAGTCTTTCTTTAGAAGTCCTAGTAATTCTTCCTGTTTCTCAAACATTATTCTTCTACAATCTTTTTCCTCGATTCTATTTTTTAATTCGTAATTACAGGCCATAGAAAAGGTTACAGAAGTAAATATCCAATACAATAAATCATTTAAGTCAGATGTAATTTTTCTATTATATTCTTGTCCTCGTTCTATTATTACGTAATTAAAAAGTCCGAGATTATCAATTTCAATATGTGGGTGAGCAAAGTCAGTTGAATAACCATAAGTCGGCAATAAATTCGTTGGTGCATTTATTCTTTCAGCTAATTGATTTACGATATTTTCAATTTCAGTTAGTGTCACTTTATATGTTCATTAAGATACATGGTTTACAAAAGTTAAAGATTAGACTTTACACTAAATTGGTCTCTAACCTTGTTGATGATTTTTTATTTCTTAATTCATTTTCGCTAAAGAAACCTAAAAATACGTTTCTATAAAATACTTTCCAAATTCCGTTACCTAAATCTATAATACCTATATATTTGTCTTTTAATGCAACTGTTAAATATACCCAATAATAGGACTTCCATTTAATAGCTCCATTTAATAGCTCCATTTTCAGTTACTTTTAAAACTTTATAATTAGGCTCATAATAAAAATGAGGTATTCTTTTGGAAAAAGGTCTAGTAGAAAAATTAAGTATAGCAGCAGGAGTTTCCATTGCTAAAGCTTCGTGTGGTCTTATATTATTATATTCCTTTGTGAAGTGATTTAATTTTCGTTGTTGAGCTTTTAAGTCGTAAGCTCAAGGCTTAGCACAAGCAACTAATTTTATAAGGTGTTGGTTAACTAGCTTTATTATTTCTCTATTATTGCTGGTAATATATGTTGAATCATCATTTTGTCAACATTAGCGTGAGCATTTGGATTGTTATATGCAGAAGAAGTAATAACTACCACAAAAGGAATGTCTTTAAAAATAAAAATTTTATTTCCTCCATTACCACTACAATAGGATACTTCATATACTTTATTGTTTAGCGAAAAAGTTTTGTTCCAAAATAAATAGCCATAGTAACCATCATCAAGTGATTGTTTTATTTGTTTATCTAAACTTTTTTCTACCCATTGCTCGCTTAAAATTTGTTTTCCATTCCAAAGCCCCTTGTTTTTATATAGTTGACCATATTTAGCAAAATCAATTGCTCTTAATCTAATTCCACCAGCGGTATTACCAACTTTTTGTGGTGTATATTCCCATTGATAATTTGTAATACCAAGAGGCGCGAATAATTTTTTATCAGCATAAGAAACTAATCCCTTAGGAACAGATTTATGAATAACATCTCCTAAAACTACTACGCCTGCTGTGAAATAGGCAAAACTTTCACCAATTGTATTGTTTTTTTGCATAGGTAAATCAAGAGCAAATTTTACCCAGTTATTTGTTGGATACATATTTTCTTCATTTCCTAGACTATTGAAATCACTATCATCACCAAGAAATCCAGAACTCATTGTTAAGATAGATTTTAATGTTACAGAATCTTTTTTTTGGCTATAATTATTAAAAGAATTTAAATCGTAAAAGTCTTTTAATAAGGTATTTTCGTCTTTTATGAAATTTTCTTCAATTGCAATTCCCAATATTGTAGAAGCAATTGATTTTCCAACAGACCTTGGGTCGTGTAAACTATCTCTAGCTTCACCGTTAAAATATTCCTCTATTAAAAGTTGTCCTTCTTTTATTACTACAATTCCATTAATGTTCTCAAATCTACTTTCTGCTATTTTTCTATTTAAAGCTTCAATTTTGATGCTATTAAAATTTTCATTAGATATTTTCCAACCACTGTTTGGTTGTATTTTTTGAACAGCAATTAGATTCTTATCTACTTTTATTTCTGCAACTTCTACATTAATATTTCCCTTAGCCAAAAGAGCACCTACACTTAATGTTTCTTGTTTTATATAAGGTCTTACTTCTATGCTTAAAGAATGAATACCGTCATTAAGTACATCTTGTCCGCCACCTAATTTCATAAATTTAAGCCACATGAACCAACCCCAATAATCTAATTGTTTTGGTGCTACTAAGCGTATTGTGTGATTAAGGTGCTCTGTTTTAGACGCTTTTAATCCTGCTCCTTTGTTTAAATTTTCTACATAAACTATTTTTCCATCTACTAAAAATGAAAATTGAAAATTCCCTTTTTCCAATAATTCCTCTACAGTTAAATTTGGGGCTATTAATTGAAGACTCTGTATAAGTGGCTTGTCTAATGAAAAGTGAATGTTTAGAAATTTATCTTTGTTTAGAATGAAGCTATTTGAGTAGTTATGTGTTGTAGGTTTAATTTTTGCAATGTTATTTTTTGAAAAATATAAATTCTCTATTTCTTCAGAATGAGCATTTTTTGATTTTGAGATATTACTATTCTTACACGATATTATTAAACAAGTAATAAGTATTAAAAAATAATTTGATTTCATATTTGTAACTTAATTTGAAACAAAAATATCGTTTTTTAAAACTCTATAATTGTATAGAATTAACATTTATGAAATTTGTTTTAATAAATTAGAAGGTGTTGTTTTATAAACAGATTTGAAGTTTGAAATAAAATGGCTTTGATCATAAAAACCACACTTATAACAAATTTCTGTCATTGAAAATTTATTTGAGGTAAGTAAATAAAATGCTTTATTAAGCTTTAGAAGTCGAATGTAGTTTCCGAGAGTTGTCCCAAAATATCTACTAAATTCTCTAGATAGGTGAATTGGATGTATTTTTAATATTGAACTCAAATTTTTTAGAGAATAGTCAATTTCTTCTTCGAGAAGGAGTTCTTGAAGGTTTTTTACCCAAAGAGGTTTTTTTAAGCTTTTCTTTTTTGTTTCTTTTACAGAATCAAAAATTGTAATCAAAGATGTTTCAATGCTTAAATTAGAATATTGGTCGTTTATTTTAGATTCAATAAATACTTTATTCATTAAATTTTTAATTAATGGGCTTTTTAAATCTATGCTACCTTCAAAATCTATTGCTTTTATGCCATAATTTGAAAACCAAATCTCATTAAGTTCTATATGAAATCCTCTTGTAAATTCGTCAGATTTTATGTTATAATGAGCATTCTGCCAATTATGAAATAATAAGCTCCCAGGTTCTAAATAATAAGATTCTTTTTTATTTGATTCAAACAATTTCCCATGAAGTAAATAGGTAAAATATGGATTTTCGTGATAATGCCAATCAACTTTACTATGTGTGTATTCAGTATCTGTAATTATAATGTTTTCAAAAGCTGACTTTTGGTAATGTTTTCCATAAAATTCACCTGTTTTTAGTTTGTTCATTCTCTCTTTCTTTAATTGGCTATACCGTTTGGTATAAGATTAGTAATTGGTTATTTAAGCGGCTGATTTTCCGCAGGAAAATCCGTTGTAAATAGACAATTACCATTGAATTTATACACAAACCTAAATTATTAATTTTATACAGTGTTGCCCACAGTTATTTTATTCAGTTTAAGTTTAATTATTAAAATCAGATAAGTAATGATAAAAATTACAAGAGGAATTTGAAAAGCTAAATAATTAAATTTCTCAATCGGTATTTCAGTCATTCGTTTAATTAACGGTAAAATCATTAAAATGAAACTCAAAATTTTAATGACCCTTAATTTCCAATATTTTGTAAAATTTAAAATTATTCCGACCAATCCAAAAACAGCAAATATCTGCTCAATATTTCCAAAATCAAAGCTTGTAAAAATGAGCCACATTAAAAATGGAATTCCAATCATTTCTCCCATAAGTATTATCAGAGAATATGAAATTAGAGAAATTATTTTTAGTTTATTTTCCATTTTAAATTTCGCTTTCAGGAAAAGTTCTGTTGAAATCACGAACTCTTTTAGGTTGTTCCTCATTTTCGTATTCAGCACAAAGCATTGCATCTCTTTGGTCTGTTTTCGCTAAAATCAGGTTTTTCTCAAAGTTTTCAATTCCATTTTGAGTTAGAGAGATTATACATCTAATAATTCGGTCAGAATCCAAATAGTCATTTTCGGTTAGATATTCAGTCAAAATTTTCATTGCAGAGTAAAAGTCCGAGTCAAATCGGATTTTCATTTCTTCAATAATATCTTTTGGTAATTCTCTCAATTTTTCTATTCAGCGAAATGCTTGTCTCGTAATGGGTAACGGTTTATGTAAGCGTAGTTGCGGATTTCAATGTACTTCCTTTTCAATTTATTACTAAATTTTATTCAAAGGTACAATCTTTAAGTTTAGCACAAAACCCGCAATTACGTTTACATTTTGTTAGCCATAGTTATTGCTTTTTCAGTATCTCTATTAATCTCTCGTTAATATAATAATTTCCTGTTCCTAATTTCTCTTTTCTTAGCAGACCATCTTTTGCCAATTTATTTAAGTATTTAGATGCAGTAATTCTTGAAACTCCCAAATCATTTTCTATAAATTCAATTTTTGTATATGGGTGTTTAAAAAGATTGTTTAATAATTCGTGACTATAAAATTTGTAATTATTTCGTAAAGTATTTTTATATTCAGCCATTAATTTTTTCATTTTTTCAATTAAAAGAAGTGTCTCTTTTGAAATCTGTTCAACAGCATTTAGCATATATAAAATCCAATCTTCCCAATTTTCTGTTTCTCTAACTTCTTGTAAGAATTTATAATAACCTCCTTTATTCTCAATAATATAGCGACTTAAATATAAAATAGGTAAGTCTAATAAGTCATTCATTACTAAATACAAAACATTGATTATTCGCCCTGTCCTTCCATTTCCATCATAAAAAGGGTGAATACTTTCAAATTGATAATGTATAATTGCCATTTTAACTAAAGGGTCAAAATCAGAAATTGAATTGTCATTTGTAAATTGCTCCAAATTTTTCATCAAATCAAGGATGGTTTCATAGTCTTGCGGTGGTGTATAGACAACTTCACCTGTTGTTGCATTTTTTAATGCAGTTCCTGGAACTTTTCTAAATCCTGCATTATTTTTTTCTAATTCTGATTGTATCTGAATTATATCATTATTTGTTAGAATTCCTTTTTTTTTTATTAAAGAAAACCCTTTTTTAAGAGCAGAAATATAATTTTGAACTTCTTTAGCGTTTAGGGATTTAAAACCATCTAAATTTAATTCTGCCTTATAAATATCATCTTGAGTTGTAATGATGTTTTCAATGGCTGAACTGTCTTTCGCTTCTTGAAGTCCTAAGGTATTTATTAAAATGTTCTCATTAGGTATTGTTGAAACTACACCTTTCAATTCGGCAAGTGCTCTGTGTGCGGAAGCCACTTTTTTAAGTATTCTTTTTGTTTCAATATCTTTATCAAAAGGTAGTTTTTTAAGTTCAGAGGTATTCATTATGTAAAGATTTTTTCATTTTCTTTACAAAGATACTTAATTGTGATAACAAAATGAGTTTTTCTTTACATAGTTATGTCATAATGATAATATTTTTCAGTTTTCTTATCATTCTGATTTTCTATGAAGATATTATGGCTAACGGTTTTGTATATGGAATGTAGCAGATTAAATAGCTATACATTTCCGATGGACGAAAGATAATAAAAAAGCGCAAACCATTTGGTTTGCGCTAATCCTGCTATTTTCTATATACGTTAGGCATTTGCTTTTCTAACCCGAATTGAATTGAATTCTTCCTTTGGTTAGGGAATTTTATTAAAACTCTAAATCAGCAGCTAAATCAAATTCATCATAAATCGCTTTGTCTTTCAATCCATCAAAGAAACTTGTAGAGCCATATTTTACATCGAATTTTGTTCTATCTATTTTTAATGATACATTGGCTTTGCTTCCGTAAACTGAAACATTAAATGAAACAGTTTCTGTTTTCCCTTTAATAGTTATGTCTCCTGTTACTTCATAAGAATTTTTCCCAATAGACTTTACTTTAGTAAAGTGCAATGTTGCTGTTGGAAACTTTACAACTCCAAAGAAATCATCAGATTTTAGATGACCTTCTAATTTTCCTTTGTACTCACCTTCTAAATCGGTAACTGTAATAGTTGACATATCTATTTTAAAATTTCCTCCAGTCAATATGTCTTTGTCAAAATTTAGGTATCCAGATTTAATTGAGATGATTCCTACATGAGAACCAGTTACTTTATAACCTTTCCAGACAACTTTACTCTTTTCTAATTTAATTTCTTTTTTATCTCCTTCTGCTGTTGTAAAGGAAAATGTCATAAATGCTATGATTACTAGCGTAGCTATGTTTTTAATTGAATTTTTCATTTTTATTATTTTTAAATTGTTAATATTTTAAATTATGCTCCGTAGTAAAATTTCTCTTTTATTATTTTCCCGCCTTTCCAGTCTTGTACTGCAACTTGTGTGTAATTTTTAATTCCCCAATCTTTATGAGTATAATCAAAATGCCACTCTACCATAGTTGTTTTTTCTCCGACGGTTACTTTTAAAGGCCTAGCACCTCTAAATTCTGTAATAGCTCCAAAGAAATCTTCTTCTCGTTTTCTATTTGCGGCTTTTCCTTCAACAATTGGATTGTCGTTTTCTTGCATTACAATATCATCATGGTAAAATTGATCAAAAGCTTCTAAAGCTTTTCCTTCAAGTATCATGTCATTAACTGTGCTGATTTTTTCTAATAATGTATTCATCTTTTTTTGTTTTAAATATTATAGTACAAATGTCTAAAATAATGAACTGATAGAAAATACTGTAGATTATGAAATGATGTTAATCTAGATTAACATCTATTGACTTTGTATTATTTGGCTTTTAATTTTACTTAAAAACTCTTTGGTAACACCTAAATATGAAGCAATCATATATTGAGGAACACGTTGATCAATTTTTGGATTGGTCTTCTTAAAAATTTGGTAACGCTCTTTAGCAGTAAGACTAAAATTTCTAATAATGCGTTTTTGTGAAGCCGCAAAAGCACGTTCTACAATCTTTCTAAAAAGGCGTTCGAGTTTGGGAATTTCTTTATATAGCTCTTCAAGATTATCGTAGGTAAATTGAATGAGCTGTGTACTTTCTATACATTGAACGTTAAAGTCAGCAGGAGTTTGCGTTATAAAACTTCCTAAGTCAGAAGTCCACCAATCTTCAATAGCGAACATTACAATATGTTCTTGCCCTTCTAGATCCATGTAAAATGTTTTTGTACATCCAGAAATAATGAAATTGACACTTTTGCAGATATCTCCTTGTTGTGCTATGTATTGACCTTTGAGGTAATTTCTATGAACTATTTTTGAAAGTAAAATGTTTTCCTCTTCAACAGTTAAGTTGATAAACTTATTTATGTATTCTAATAAAGGTTTATTATTCATTGATGTTTTACCTACAACGGTTAGTATATGGTTAGTGCGTAAAAGCATGCGAGGATTTTTCCGCAGGAAAAATCCGTTAGTAAATATACCCAAACCTTTTAAATTTCACAGCTTTAAGCATTAAATATATACTTTGTTGCCATTAGTTATTTTTCAGAGGTTTAATTCCAAATTCAAATAGTTTTAATCCGTCATTATTCATTTTAAATCCGTGAAACCAAGAAGAAGTTTCTTGTCCGAAACCACTATTTGTAATGAATGATTCCATTTCCCAATCTCTGTCTTTATTTCCATTGTAGTTTTTTTCATTAATGTCAAAGTTCGTTTTCTCAAGTTCAAAAAACCAGTCAAATGCTTTTGGATTTAATTTATCTAATGTTATTAATATTCCATTAAACTCTTCGTATGTTATATCTTGATTTACAAATGCAGTAAATAGATTTGTAATGATTTTAGTTTGTGTAATCTCTATGTTCTTATCTATAAAAATCATAAGCCTTTCCGCTATCTTTTTTCCGAATTTTGGGCTTTCAGATAATTTTCTTTTAAAAAGTTCTACCTTTTCAAGATTTGCAGTTCCGTTATTAAAATCTCGAATAAAAGTCAAAAGTTTTTTTGCGAACCAAAAGTTATTGATAGAAATTCCGCCTTTTATTACTCCTACAACTGATTTTATAATTGGTATTTCTTTCAAAGTTTCATTTTCAATTATGTCGTCAATGTAAATTTCAGAATAGTCAATTGATAAGTCTAAAGAAGGATTAAGAAGTTCATCAAATAATTCCTTACTAACATTAGATTTTTCTTTTTTTAAATCACTGTTCTTTTTCGCAAGATTCATTTTTTCGATTGAGTGGTTTAATGGTGTACAACGGTTGGTATAAAGTTAGTGCGTGAAAACACGCGGCTGATTTTCCGCCAGGAAAATCCGCTGATTAAAAATACACAAACTTTAGGAAAGGACAGACCCGAGTATTAAATTTATACGATGTTGCCAGTAGTGTTTTTTATTTACAGACATTTTTTCTTCCTATTTTTATAATTTCTCCAATTCCGAACTCGTCAAACCTTTCAAGTAGTGCATTCGCACTATTTTGTTTTTTTAAATTCAAGTTCTTCTTTATAAAGAGGAATTAATGTGTAAATATCAATTGTTTTATCGTTTTCAAGCTCTACTTGCATAAAATCAGAGGGCAATTCCATTGAGTGAGCTAATAAGACAGAATTAAATCCAATTCCTTCAGCAAGTTCATCGTCATCTTCATGTCCATAAGTATGTCCAAAACCTAACCAAGTTTTGTCTGGATGTGGTAACATCATTAATTCTTTCATAACTCTAATTGGCCAATAATTCCGTTCGTCACTAAATGACTCATAATTCAGATTCCGTTCTTTCGGTAATAACATAATAATTTCAGCAAATTCCGAAGAATTCATATCCTCAGGAACTTTCATAGGTAAAGCACTCATTCCACAACTTAATAACATATGGTAAGGTCTGTCTTCTGTTGCTTTGATAAAATAAATATCTCTATGAATTATTTCCGATTTAATTTCATCAAAAACAACTATGTCTGCATCTTTTTCGAAGAATTCATCTAAATGGCTATCGATAATTTCGACACTGTTTGGAACATTTTCGCTCATATTTTTATCAGTTGTTTTGTTTTTAGTTTGGGAATGGATTGAGATAGAAGCTAAAGAGAGAAAAATTATTTTATAAAAGCATGTTTTCATTCTAATTTTGTTTCGACATATATTACTGGCAACGGTTTGTGTATGGTTAGTTGCGTGGTTAAGCAACTAATTTAGTAAACAAACACGAGCCAGAGAAAATTCCGAAGGAATTTTCCAAGTAGGCAATTGCCAAAGAAATTAATAATACATGGTGTTGTGTGCAGTTTTTTATTCGGTTATTCTTTTCTTTAAGTCCATTCTTTCGTGCAATATTCTCGTTATTTCAACATAATTTTTATTCACAGCCCTGTAGAATATTATGTGTCGATTTGCTTTCATTCCAAGAAGGCGCTTCGATATTCCTTCATAGTTTTTTCCTAAATCTGGATTATCTGAAATTTCTTGACAATTAGAAATAAGTCCATCGAAATATTT
>Ga0209633_10001598_pt1 | contig 22947 bp, 21 predicted proteins | sample Cruoilmetagenom1_FD_187290 | JGI IMG/M metagenome (GOLD analysis project Ga0209633, IMG submission 187290) | Oil polluted marine microbial communities from Coal Oil Point, Santa Barbara, California, USA - Sample 1 (SPAdes) (version 2) | ecosystem: Environmental > Aquatic > Marine > Oil seeps ...
ACAAACGCCGAGAGGTGATTGTGACGTTTGGAAATGCAACTATCGTGCTGTCCGACCGCAACGACAAACCGTTAGCTCATTGGGCCATGCCTGCCATACGGCGGCAAAACCCAGGCACCCGCCCGGCCCTTTACAGCCCAGACAAAGATGCTGTTGAAACGCTGGAAATCGCCGATGACGACATGATCGACGCGATCGAGAAAATTCGGACAGCTATCGAACGCCAACGCCCCAAACCCGGCAGGCTACGCTGGTGGATACTGGGCGGCTCGATTGCAGCCGCCGCCGCGCTTGCGGTGTTCTGGTTGCCCGACGCCCTGGTGCGCCACACAGTTTCAGTGCTGCCCGACGCCAAGCGGCTCGAAATCGGTCAATCCCTGATGGCCAACATCAAACGGGTTTCCGGCCAAGCCTGCACCACCACTTATGGCACCCGTGCGCTTGATGCACTGTCCACACGACTGTCCGATGGCCCAAAGCCGCGGCTGGTCGTCCTAGCTTCTGGCGTTACAGGTGCAACCCATTTGCCCGGTGGCTTTATCTTGTTGAACCGCGAACTCTTTGAAGATTTTGAAGAGCCCGATGTGGCGGCAGGTTACATCCTTGCCGAACAGGTCCGTATTCGAAAAACCGATCCGATAGAGCCGCTGCTGCGCGCTGCTGGCCTGCGGGCAACTTTCACCCTGCTGACAACCGGCACCATCTCGGACGCCGTCTTGGCCAGCTATGCCGAGCATTTATTGACCACCCCGCCGTCCATCATCGACACCCAAGAACTGCTCGCACAGTTCGCCGCGGCCAATACCCGTTCGACGCCCTATGCCTACGGTCTGGACACCACCGGCGAAACCACGATTGAACTGATCGAAGCCGACCCTTTCGCCATGACCCCCGCCAAGCCGCTATTGACGGATGGCCAATGGATCAACCTGCAAAGCATCTGCGGCGAATAGCAAAAAGGCCCCGCAAATAAATGCAGAGCCTTTTAACCTTCACTGTCCCTCGTGAAAAAATTACAGCCGTCTAGCGGTCACCACCTTGGCTTCCAGAACTGCGAACCCGCTTACTGGAAAGATTGGCCTGTCTTGAAACCATAGCCGTTTGGCTTAGTTCTTTACGCGGCACACGGATTGCGATCCGACGACGCGTATCTTGCGATGTAGACACCGCAACCAAACGCCGTGGCACTGTGTTGGTCCAAACCATTTCCATCTGCGCGCGGCCCGTGGGCGAACCCCGCCCGCGTTTGGTATTGTGGCGATCATCAGACCAAGCCTCGACATAACCCTTTGGCGGTTTGGTGGGCTGCGCAATGCGCGCCAGACGCTGATCCAAACCGATGTTTGAAGGCGTGGCAGCTGCAATGGCGGCGACCCGTGTTGGTTTTGGGGTCGCAACACGACGTGTTTGCGAGCGCGGCACACGCACCGTTTGAGGCGCGTTCAAATAATCACCCGTTGGATATGTAACCTGACGCACAATAGGTTGTGGCGCGGGCTTGGCCACGACAATCGGTTTTTGTGGCACCACAACGGGTGTTTTCACGACCCGTCGGATCACAGGTTTTGGCGCAGGCGCAGCAACCGCTGTGCGCACCACAGGTTTGGCAACGGGCGCAGGTTTAGCAACGGGCGCACGCACCACGCGTTTCGGCGCTGCAACTGGTGTCGGTGCGGGCGCGGGCACAGCGTCCGCGATGACAGGTGCATTCGGAACAGGCGCCTTGGCAAAGCTGGGTTTTTGCCCACAGATTTGTTTACGATTGCGCGACACCCGCGGCACCCATGTGACATTGCCACTGATGCCTGCACGGATGAACACGCACCCTGCACTGTCAACGTACTGCTTGCCAGTATAACTGCTTGGTGGAAACTCGGTTGGCACACCTGAATTGCGCAGCGACTTGGCGTGTACCGCCCCAGCACCAACCGTCGCCATCAACGCGGCCACTGTGAAAATTTTAAAAACCTGCATATACGCCCCCACAAGATATTGTGGCAATATGCAAGACAATCCCTAATATGTAAAGAGATTGTTGGCTTATTTGGTACCAAACATGCGGTCACCCGCATCCCCTAGTCCCGGTACAATATATCCAAGGTCATTCAACTTTTCATCCACTGCTGCAGTGACGATTGGCACATCTGGATGGGCTTCTTTCATCCGTGCAACACCTTCTGGAGCGGCCAACAGGCAAAGAAACCTGATGTTTTTCGCCCCTGCTTCTTTGAGCAAATCAATTGCTGCCACAGATGAATTGCCTGTCGCCAGCATCGGATCAACCGCGATCACCAGACGCTGATCCAACTCGGTTGGCACTTTGAAATAATATTGCACAGGCTGCAGTGTTTCCTCATCACGATAAAGCCCAACAAATCCAACCCGCGCAGATGGGATCAAATCATGCACCCCGTCAAGCAGCCCGTTGCCAGCCCGCAAAATCGAAATCAACGCCAGCTTTTTGCCCGCCAAAACCGGTGCGTCCATTTCTTGGATAGGGGTTTTGATCCGCTTGGTGGTCATGTCCAGTTCGCGCGTCACCTCATAGGCCAGCAATTGGCTGATCTCGCGTAGCAACTGGCGGAAAACGGCGGTGGATGTGCTCTCTTCGCGCATCAACGACAGTTTATGCAATACCAAAGGGTGGGATACGACGGTCAGATGTTCGGTCATGGGTTACTCCAATTTGGCAAGCAGGGTTTTGCGCGTAGTCTCGTCGCAAAAGGCTGCGTTGGCGGCGGTTATGTTTATGTCTTTGAACACATCTTTGTCCCAAGCGAAAGCCTGTGCAAGGTTGTTATATTCATTGTTCATGGTTGTGTGGAAAAATGGTGGATCATCCGTTGAGATCGTCACCTTCACCCCCGCATCACGCAACCGCGCAATCGGGTGTGACGACCAGTCAGGGTACAACCCAAGCTGAATATTTGATCCCGGGCAGACTTCCAGCACAATCTGACGCGCCGCCAACTCCTCGACCAGCACAGGATCTTCAATCGCCCTCACCCCATGCCCGATCCGCTCGACATTTAAGTCATTGACCGCATCACGCACAGATTTCGGCCCGCCAAATTCACCCGCATGGGCCGTCAAGCGCAACCCGGCTTCCCGCGCCATGTCGAACGCATAGGCAAAGTCCACGGGTTCGCCCGCAGCCTCGTCTCCGCCAATGCCAAATCCGACAATCCAATCACCCGCCGTTTCCGCTGCGCAAATGGCAGTTTCCTTGGCCTTGTCCGGCCCGAAATGCCGGATCGGCGTGATGATCCCGCGCAGAGTGATACCATGTTGGGCCTCGGCGATATCAGCTGCCTCTTGCATCGCATGCAGGTATTCGCGCCATGCCACCACGTCGCGGCCACCACAGAAATCCGGCGACAAGAACGCTTCGGTGTAGATCACCCCATTGGCAGCGGATTGTTCCAACACGGCCAAGGTCAGGCGATGAAAATCCTCGGGCGTTTGCAACACAGCCGTTGCGGCCTCATAGACCCGCAGAAAGTCAACGAAATCGTCGTAGGCATAGTGCCCGGCCTCATCAAAAACGCCCGACACATCGACCTTTTTCTCTTGCGCCATGCGGCGGATAAATTCGGGCGGCGCGGCCCCCTCCAGATGCAAGTGCAGCTCAATTTTTGGAACTTCATTCATTGTCATAGAAAACTCTTCCCCGTTCCTTGGCTGGGTACGCCCAGATGATCCGCAACACTGGCCGCCACATCAACAAACCCTTGCAAGCCAATCGGTTTTAGCCCGCGCCCAAACCCAATCACCGGCACCCGTTCGCGGGTGTGATCGCCACCCACCCAAGTCGGATCATTGCCGTGATCGGCCGTGAACAGGATTAGGTCACCGTCGCGCATTTTCCCGAACAATTCCGGCAGACAAGCATCGAACCACTCCAGCGCATTTGCATAGCCCGCCACATCGCGCCGATGCCCAAACAGGCTGTCAAATTCAACGAAATTAGCAAAGGTCAGCGAGCCATCCACAGCTTCATCCGCCAGATCCAGCAAATGCTGCATCAAGTCCCTATCCGCGCCTTTTCGCACCTCGTTGATCCCCTGGCGTGAAAAAATATCGCCTATCTTTCCAATGGCATAGACATGGCGTCCAGCATCCTGCACCCAGTCGCACAACGTCGGCGCGGGTGGGGCCATAGCGTAGTCATGACGGTTGGTGGTGCGGGTAAACCCCGTGGCCACGTCGCCTAAAAACGGTCGTGCGATCACGCGCCCGACGCCCATTTTGTGCAATGTTGGCGCCAGCTCTTCGCACAATTTGTAAAGACGCTCCAGCCCAAAGGCCTCCTCATGAGCCGCTATCTGGAACACACTGTCGACTGAGGTGTAGCAGATCGGCAAACCGCTCTTCACATGTTGCCCCCCCAGCTCATCAATAATAGCGGTGCCCGAGGCGTGACAGTTGCCCAAAATTCCGTCGACACCCGCAAGGCGTATCACTTCTGCGACCAAGTCATCAGGGAAAGAATTCTGCTTTTCTGTAAAATAATGCCAATCCCATGGCACCGGAACCCCCGCCAATTCCCAATGACCCGACGGCGTATCCTTGCCCATCGAGACTTCGGAAACAGCGCCCCACAGACCCGTCGGCGTGGCTGTCATCCCTGCAGCTTGCTCGCCCGAGGCTAGCATCACAGCCGCCCCCAGTCCTAGCCCGTCCAGATTGGGCATGTGCAACGGCCCGCTACGCCCTTCATTAGCGCGCCCCGCCGCACATTCCTGTGCAATATGCGCCAACGTGTTGGCCCCTATATCGGGTACATCGCCATTGAAAAACTTATGCGCGTCGGGCGCGCCACCACAGCCAACGCTGTCCATCACCACCAAAAATGCCCGTGCCATTACGTGACCCTTTCCAGAACAAGCGGATGCGCCGTCGGCGTACCATCGCCGACTGTTATAGCAGCGCGAACGGCCTCGGCAGCCTGATCCGCGGCAGCCGGATTGGCCGCATGCACAATCGCCAAGGGGGTATATTCATCCACCGCTTCGCCCAGCCGCACCACTCGGCTAAGGCCAACTGATGGATCAATCCGCGCGCCCTCGACCAAACGTCCGCCACCCAAATGCACCACGGCCAAGCCCAAACCCTCGCCGTCGATTTCCAACACCCGTCCGCTTTGAACGGGCATAATATCACGCACCACAGGTGCAGCCGGCAAACGGTCACGCCAACGGTCTACGAAATCAGCAGGCCCGCCTTGGGCCGCGACCATCGCTCCAAAAATTTCAGCGGCCCGCCCGTCGACCAACGTAGCCGCAATCATTGCGTCGCCCACCGTGCGATCCACCGCAATGCCCGACAAAACCAAAGCTTCGCCGCCCAACGCCACGGTCGCCTGCGCCATAGGGTTATCAACATGGCCCACGGTCATCATTTCGACCGACGCCATCACCTCTAGCGCGTTGCCCATTGACGAGGCCAACGGTTGGTTCATATCGGTGATCAAAGCGCTGGTGTTGCAACCGGTCCCATTAGCGGTCTTGACCAAAGACTGCGCTAATTCCCGCGCATCACTGAGGGTTTTCATAAATGCCCCGCTGCCGACTTTGACATCCAACACCAAATTTTCCAGTCCCGCGGCCAGCTTTTTCGACAGGATCGAGGCCGTGATCAGATCAATGCTTTCGACCGTACCCGTCACATCGCGCACCGCATAAAGCCGTTTGTCAGCCGGTGCAATCTGCCCCGAAGCGCTGACAATAGAACAGCCCACATCGCCAACTATCTTGCGCATCTCTGCGATCGAGATGTCCGTTTTAAAGCCAGGAATAGCCTCGAGTTTATCCAGCGTGCCGCCCGTATGGCCCAGCCCACGCCCTGAAATCATCGGCACATAAACACCGCAAGCCGCAAGCGCGGGCGCCAATGGCAGTGACACCATATCACCCACACCACCAGTTGAGTGTTTGTCCGCCACGGGGCCCGGCATATCCCACTTCAAAACATCGCCACTGTCACGCATCGCCAATGTCAGCATCACCTTTTCCGGCTCTGCCAACCCGTTCAAAAGCACACCCATCGCAAAGGCGCCCGCCTGCGCATCCGTCACAGCCCCCGTTGCCAACCCATTGGCAAACCATGTTATTTCATCTTGTGTCAGGGTTTGCTTGTCACGCAACTGGGACAGAACGCGGCGCGCATCCATTACAAAGCGTCCTTCATATGCTCAGCGGTAAAGACCCCAGGTAACAATTGTCCAATGGTCGTTTCGGCGCTGTTTCCTGCCATCGTTGTCATGGTGATTTTCACATCCTGCACACCAAATTCCGCCAGTTTTTGACGGCACCCGCCACAGGGCGAAACCGGCAACGGACTGTCGGCTATCACCAAGGCCTCGACCAATTCAACTTCTCCCGCAGCCACCATCGCTGCGATCGCGCCAGCCTCGGCACAGGTGCCTTCAGGGTAGGCGACATTTTCAACATTGCAGCCAACATATATCGCCCCCGAGGCCGCACGGATCGCCGCCCCAACCTTGAAGTTAGAATAAGGGGCGTGGGCATTTTCACGCACGTCTGTCGCGGCTTTCAGTAGGGACATTTAGCATCCTTTGACTATCTGGTCAGATTTTGCGCCCGACGGGGACCGGATGCAAGCCTTACTCTGCGTTCGTGTCGAATATCCCGGGCAGGCTAACTTCGAGGATCTCGAGATCATCAGACGGATCACGAAACCGCGTCTTCATATCGGGTGGGATCACAAAGGCGTCGCCGGCAGTCAGCTCATAGGGTTCTTTGCCCTCCCCCTCAAGCACCATGCTGCCATCCATGACAAAACCGAACAAGATGTCTGTGTTGTGGGTCACCCAAGGTGCTTCGCCATTTTTGGCACGGACAACATGCACACCAGCCACGCCTTTGGTGTTGTCGCAAATCGTGGTGTCGCGGCTCTCGAACCCTGCAATCCGAAACGGCTTCCAAACGGCATCCGCCACCTTGTTGTTGACGAACCTCTGGCCATCCCACTCGCGATCGCGGTTGATCACACCGTTGGGCAGCGTCATTTCATGGTCAATCTCAGTGACATGTTCCGCCGGAACACCAATCTCAATCACCTCGATGTTGTCGCTGGCAAACATCACGCGATGGCGGATTTCTGGTGGTTGGATAAAGCAATCGCCAGCATGTAGCCGGATTTGCTCGCCCTGATCTTCGTATAAAACGTCGACCCAGCCTCGGTAGCAAAAGATCAACTGAAAGCCGACCTTATGGTAATGCACCATATCCGGCACCGGCCCGCCGTCAGGGATGCGGATGTGGCTGGCGATGATAGACCCACCCAAACGCGACGGGATCAGATCACGATATTGCATGCCCGCGCGACCAATGACCCAGGGCGCCTGATCTTTCAAACGGCGCACCACAAAAGCATGATCTGTCTGCGGCATCACCAACGGTGGGTTCAACTCGTCAATCTCGATGCGGGTGCCATTGGGGGCTGTCAGGCTGCGCTGCCCATCCGCGAACTGATCCGGGTTGTCAGTCAAAATGCGCAAGGTGGCGGGTGCCTCCTCGGCGCCTTTTTCCACACGCACCCGCAATCCGTGACCGGAAAAAACGGCAACCTGCGGGCTATCTGCTGGGTAAATCATATCCAGACGCATTTTCAGTACGCCCGTAAAAAACGGAATATCATCGCGCAGCTCTTTGGTTGCCAGTCGAACTTCGGCACGGATTTCGGACATCTTGGTCCCTCCCTTTAAAATCATCCACACCTTGGCGGCTGACAAAAATATTTGCAAGCAGCCCGATAGTGGATACTTTAGGGGTGGCAACTTGCCTCAAGAAAAACTAGTTTAACACTAAACTAGTTTTCCAACCAAAGGATCCGCCCGTGACAGATTCCACAAAGAACCGCCTGAGACAAGACGCGCTGGACTATCACGAGCACCCAAAACCCGGCAAATTGGAAATCCGCGCAACCAAGCCAATGGCCAACGGCCAAGACCTTGCGCTGGCCTATTCCCCCGGCGTGGCCGAGGCTTGTTTGGAGATCAAGGACGATCCGTCAACGGCCAACAAATACACCTCCAAAGCCAATCTGGTCGCCGTGGTCACCAACGGTTCAGCCGTTCTGGGGCTGGGTAACATTGGCGCACTGGCCAGCAAACCGGTGATGGAAGGTAAGGCGGTTTTGTTCAAGAAATTCGCCAACATCGACTGTTTTGACATCGAAGTGGATGAATCTGACCCCGAAAAACTGGCTGATATCGTCTGCGCGTTGGAGCCAACATTCGGGGCGATCAACCTTGAAGACATTAAGGCCCCCGATTGTTTTATTGTTGAAAAACTATGCCGCGAACGTATGAATATTCCCGTGTTCCATGACGACCAACATGGCACCGCCATCGTGGTCGGAGCCGCCGCCACAAACGCACTTCACGTTACCGGTAGGGATTTTGGCGACATCAAAGTCGTGTCCACCGGCGGTGGAGCGGCGGGCATTGCCTGCTTGAACGTGCTGCTAAAACTGGGCGTGAAACGCGAAAATGTTTGGCTGTGTGACATCAAAGGGCTGGTCTATGAGGGCCGCGTTGAGGAGATGACGCCGCAAAAGGCCGACTACGCCCAAGCCTCGGACTTGCGCACATTGGACGATGTTATTGAGGGGGCGGACCTGTTCCTTGGCCTATCCGGACCCGGCGTCCTAAAGCCCGAAATGGTCGCTAAAATGGCAGCAAAACCCATCGTTTTCGCGCTGGCCAATCCAACGCCAGAAATTATGCCCGACGCCGTGCGTGAAATTGCGCCTGACGCAATCATTGCCACTGGGCGCTCTGATTTCCCCAATCAAGTCAACAACGTACTGTGTTTCCCATTCATCTTTCGCGGTGCGTTGGACGCTGGCGCGACCGAGATCAACGATGAAATGCAGTTGGCTTGCATCAAAGGTATCGCCGCTTTGGCGCGCGAAACAACATCAGCCGAGGCCGCCGCCGCCTATAAGGGCGAGCAGATGACTTTCGGAGCCGATTATCTGATCCCAAAACCGTTTGATCCGCGCCTAATGGGTGTGGTCGCCAGTGCCGTGGTCGAGGCGGCCGGCCAAACCGCCGTGGCCCGCACCCCGATCACTGACCTTGAAGCCTACAAAGGTCGGCTCGATTCTTCTGTATTCAAATCCGCCCTGATCATGCGCCCCGTTTTCGAGGCAGCCCGCACCGCAACACGCCGCATCGTATTCGCCGAAGGCGAGGACGAACGCGTGCTGCGCGCTGCCCACGCCATGTTAGATGAAACCACTGACAAACCGATCCTGCTCGGCCGCCCCGAGGTTATCGAATACCGCAGCCGCGAAGCTGGGTTGCAAATGACGCCGGGAATAGATTTTGAGCTGGTCAACCCGCAGGATGACCCGCGTTATCGGGACTACTGGGGCAGTTACCAATCCATCATGGCGCGCCGCGGTATCACCCCCGAACTGGCCAAAGCCATCATGCGCACCAACACCACTGCTATCGGGGCCATCATGGTTCATCGCGGCGACGCCGACAGCCTTATATGCGGCACATTCGGCGAATATCTGTGGCACTTGAACTATGTGAACCAAATCCTTGGCACGCCAGAACTAACTCCTATCGGCGCGCTGTCCCTTATGATCCTTGAGGACGGGCCATTGTTCATTGCGGACACCCACGTGAACCCCGAACCCACGCCCGAGCAGATCGCTGGCAGCGTGGTCGCCGCCGCCCGCCATGTGCTGCGCTTTGGCATCACACCCAAAATCGCGCTGTGTTCCTATTCGCAATTTGGCAATCTAAATTGCGACACCGGCAATCGGATGCGTGCCGCATTGGCCCTATTGGACGCCGAACAGCGTGATTTTCTGTATGAGGGCGAAATGCACATTGATGCCGCCCTCGACGAGAACCTTCGCGCCCGCATTTTCCCAAATGCCCGCTTTGACGGCGCGGCCAATGTTCTGATTTTCGCCAACACCGATGCGGCCTCTGGCGTACGCAACATCCTCAAAGTACGCGGCATGGGGCTCGAGGTTGGGCCGACCCTGATGGGCATGGGTAACCGCGCCCATATCGTCACTCCGTCGATCACCGCACGTGGGCTTTTGAACATGTCTGCGCTGGCAGGTACCCCCGTGGCACTTTACGGGTGATTTGCGGATTTGCAATTCGCTATCGAGACACGAGCATAAGTTTGCAAATATACCGAAAAAGGCTTTGCAGCGCGGACTTGCGGGTCTAATATACCACCCATTCTAGGGAGGGATATCATGACTTACGCAGATGTATACGACGACTGGAAATCGGACCCCGAAGCGTTCTGGATGAAAGCTGCTAAAAACATCAGCTGGGTCAAGCCTCCTTCAAAAGCCTTGTTTGACGAGGGTGCACCGATTTACGAGTGGTTCTCGGACGCGATGGTGAACACCTGTTACAACGCCATTGATCGCCACGTCGAGGCCGGCAACGGCAAACGCACCGCGATCATTTACGACAGCCCCGTCACCGATACCAAACACAAGATCAGCTACGCCGAATTGCAAACCCGTGTCGCCAGTCTGGCAGGTGCATTGCGGGCCAAAGGCGTCGAAAAAGGCGACCGCGTTTTGATCTACATGCCCATGGTCCCCGAGGCCATTGAGGCGATGTTGGCCTGTGGGCGTTTGGGGGCTGTACACTCGGTGGTTTTTGGCGGATTTGCCGCCAACGAGCTGGCCGTGCGCATTGATGACGCAACACCAAAAGCGATCATCGCGGCGTCATGCGGGATCGAGCCCAACCATGTTATTCACTATAAACCATTGTTGGACGGCGCCATTGATCTGGCCAACCACAAGCCTGACTTTTGCGTAATTTTTCAGCGTGAACAAGAAGTTGCGCACCTGGAAGAGGGCCGCGACTTTGACTGGCACGGCTTCCAATACGGTGTAACCCCCGCCGAATGCGTGCCAGTTGAAGGCAACCATCCCAGCTATATTTTATACACCTCCGGCACCACGGGTCAGCCCAAAGGTGTGATCCGCCACACCGCTGGCCATTTGGTCGCGTTGGATTGGACGATGGGATCGCTCTATAATATCAATGCGGGTGATGTGTTTTGGGCGGCTTCGGACGTCGGTTGGGTTGTCGGTCACAGCTACATCGCCTACGCTCAATTGGTCCACGGCGCCACCACGCTTGTTTTCGAGGGCAAGCCTGTTGGCACCCCAGACGCTGGCACATTTTGGCGGATTATTTCGGAATACAACGTAAAGGCGCTGTTCACAGCCCCCACCGCGTTTCGTGCTATCAAACGCGAGGATCCTGATGGCAAGTTGTTGGAAAAATACGACCTGTCCAATTTTGAGACATTGTTTTTAGCAGGGGAACGGGCTGATCCAGATACTATCACATGGGCGCAGGACAAGTTGGGCGTACCAGTGATCGACCACTGGTGGCAGACCGAAACCGGCTGGGCGATTTGCGCCAACCCCATGGGAATCGAGCCGCTGCCCGTCAAATTGGGCTCTCCCTCTGTGCCAATGCCGGGCTATGATGTGCAGGTCTTGGATGAGGGCGGCCATGAGGTCGCGGATGGCGAAATGGGCGCGATTGCGATCAAACTACCACTGCCACCGGGCACCTTACCCAACCTGTGGAACGCCGAGGCACGGTTCAAATCCGCCTACCTCGAGCACTTCCCCGGCTATTATGAAACCGGTGACGCAGGTTTCAAAGATGAAGATGGTTATCTCTACATCATGGCGCGCACGGATGACGTAATCAACGTCGCGGGTCACCGGCTGTCGACAGGTGGCATGGAAGAGGTCTTGGCCAGCCATCCAGACGTCGCAGAATGCGCGGTGATCGGTGTTGCTGACACCTTGAAGGGGCAATTACCGCTAGGTTTTTTGTGTCTGAATGCTGGCTGCACACGTGACCATGCAGACATCATCAAAGACGTTGTGGCCATGGTACGTGGCAAAATCGGCCCCGTGGCGGCATTCAAGCTGTGTCTGATTGTGGACCGGTTGCCCAAAACGCGATCCGGCAAGATTTTACGCGCCACTATGGTCAAAATCGCGGATGCCGAAGACTATAAAATGCCCGCGACAATTGATGACCCAGCCATTTTGGACGAGATCAAAACCGCATTGCAAACCTTGGGGTACGCGCAAGACTGACAAAGTCGAAAACCAGATAATTCCGCCGCCGTATTTGCATGAATATAGCGGCGGAAATTCTTTGATTAACAAAACCACTATTCCGGAATAGTCGTTCTATTTCCACAGCAACATTTAACGTCCAAAATTTGGATAGCATTGCGATAATTCAATTGGTTATATCAAATTTTCTTCGAAGAAACCGCCCCTAGTTCAGGCCACAAAGCGGTCAAAAACCAACTTGAACCTTAGGTGAACTGCTCGCGGATCAATCGTTCTTCCAACCCATGTCCCGGGTCAAACAATATCCGATGCGACACCATTGGTTCGCTGCGAATTTCCACCGAAACCACGTCGCGCACAGGCTGGCTATCCGCCGCAGCCATCACGGGCCGCTTTTCCGCTTCGACCACATCGAACCGCACCACAGATGATTTCGGCAACAACGCCCCTCGCCAGCGACGCGGGCGAAATGGCGCCACCGCTGTCAACGCCAAAACATCGGACCCAATCGGTAAAATCGGTCCATGGGCTGAATAATTATAGGCCGTCGATCCTGCGGGCGTACTGATCATCGCCCCGTCGCAAACCAACTCATCCAACCGTAATTTTCCATCCACCGAAATGCGCAATTTCGCCGCTTGTTGTCCCGCCCGCAACACCGACACTTCATTAATCGCCAAACCCTTGTGGATCGATCCATCCGCACATTCCACTCGCATTTCCAGTGGGTTGATCACCTCTTCTTCGGCAGCGGACAGACGTTCGTCCAACCCATCCTCTTCATAGGCGTTCATCAAAAACCCAACTGTGCCGCGGTTCATCCCGTAAATAGGCACCGCCAAATGTTGCATTTCATGTAAGCTGTGCAGCATAAAACCGTCACCTCCAAGCGCGACGATCACGTCGGCGTTGGCGGGCGCGGCGGCGCCATATCTGGCCGTCAACACCGCCAAAGCCGCTTGTGCGATTTCAACATTGCTGGCGACAAATGCGATTTTTAACTGCTTGACCATGGGGGCAATCCTTATCTGGATTTCCACTTTGCGCGCACAGCCGCAAAAGGCAAGCCCCCCTTTGTCGCAGCATTCCCGCCAATAACGGCCCGTGCGTCGTTTTGTGGGTTTATACCACGCCACTTTTTCGGCTAAAGAGGCTTTGAAACATTCACTGACGCGCCAAGGAGAGCCCGATATGAGCCCGACTACAGATGCAGGTTTCTTTACCGAAGCCCTATCCACCCGTGACCCCGAACTGTTCAATTCCATCACCAACGAGCTGGGCCGCCAGCGTGACGAAATCGAATTGATCGCCTCGGAAAACATTGTCTCGGCGGCCGTGATGGAGGCCCAAGGTTCGGTCATGACCAACAAATACGCCGAAGGCTACCCCGGTCGGCGCTATTATGGTGGCTGCCAATATGTGGATGTAGCCGAAACATTGGCCATTGATCGTGCCAAAGAATTGTTCGGCTGCGACTTTGCCAATGTGCAACCCAACTCCGGCTCACAAGCCAACCAAGGTGCATTTCAAGCATTGATCCAACCAGGTGATACGATTTTGGGTATGAACCTAGCCTCTGGCGGGCACCTGACCCACGGGGCTGCGCCGAACCAATCCGGAAAATGGTTCAACGCCATTCAATACGGTGTAAAACCGGACGACAACCGGATCGACTATGATCAAATCGAAGCGCTTGCCAAGGAACATCAACCAAAACTGATCATCGCTGGCGGCTCCGCCATCCCGCGCCAGATTGATTTCGCCAAGTTCCGCGCAATTGCCGATATGGTTGGCGCCTACCTGATGGTCGACATGGCGCATTTCGCAGGCTTGGTCGCAGCGGGCGAGCATCCTTCGCCGTTCCCCTACGCCGATGTGGCCACCACGACCACGCATAAAACCCTGCGCGGCCCACGCGGCGGCATGATCCTCACCAACGATGAAGCCATCGCCAAGAAGGTCAATTCAGCCATCTTCCCCGGCATCCAAGGTGGCCCGTTGATGCATGTGATCGCCGCCAAGGCTGTGGCCTTTGGCGAGGCTCTGCGCCCCGAGTTCAAAACCTACCAAAAAGCCGTGCGTGCCAATGCAGTTGCGCTGGCGGATCAACTGATCAAGGGCGGTTTGGACATTGTCACAGGCGGCACTGACACCCACGTCATGCTGGTCGATCTGCGCCCCAAAGGCGTGAAAGGCAACGCCACGGAAAAAGCATTGGGCCGCGCCCATATCACCTGCAACAAAAACGGCATCCCGTTTGACCCCGAAAAACCCTTTGTGACGTCGGGAATCCGTCTGGGCACCCCTGCCGGCACCACACGCGGCTTTGGCGAGGCCGAGTTCCGCCTGATCGCTGACTGGATTGTCGAAGTCGTTGATGGGCTCGCCGCCAATGGCGAAGAGGGCAACGGCGCGGTTGAAGACGCTGTGAAAGCCAAAGTTCAAACACTTTGCGACGGCTTTCCGATGTATCCAAACCTCTAGACCAAAACTCAATCTAACATCACGCCGCCGCTGGACAAAGCGGCGGCGTTTTTGTTTGGTAGCCAAATGAACCAACCCATTCTCCAAACCCGCAGACTTGAACGCCGCCTAGGCGACTGGATGCGTGATCGCCTGCCCCATACGCTGTCAGAACTGATCATGTTTGTGCTGAAACAGGGCTGGGCCTGCTTGTTTGGCACACTGATGTTAGGCGGCATCATCCTGTCGAAAATCATCTGGCAACCCGATTGGGCAATGGCGCGCTACGACGGGTTGTTCCTCTACGCGCTCAGCCTGCAAATCGGCTTTCTGGTGTTCAAGCTCGAAAGCCTGCGCGAAGCCCGCGTGATCCTGTTGTTCCACATCATTGGCACCGCGATGGAAATCTTTAAGGTCCAAGCTGGATCATGGGCCTACCCCGAAACCGGTCTGATTAAACTGATGGGCGTGCCGCTGTTTTCGGGTTTTATGTACGCCTCGGTCGGCTCTTACATGGCCCGCGTGATCCGCATATTCGAGATGCGCTTCACCCCCTACCCGCCGTTCTGGATGACGGTGTTGTTGGCCTGCGCAATCTACACGAACTTCTTCGCCCACCACTATTTGCCCGACATCCGGTCGGCCCTGTTCGCAGCCACCGTCCTTTTGTACCTGCGCACCCGCATCTGGTTCAGCATCGGTGCAAAGCGCTACTGGATGCCCCTGCCCCTCGCCGCCTTGCTCAGTAGCTTTTTCCTATGGGTCGCCGAAAACATAGGTACCAATACCGGCACATGGGTCTACGCAGGTCAAAGTGCCGAATTTCATTGGGTCAGTTTTGCCAAACTCGGCTCATGGTACCTACTGCTCTATGTCAGTTTCGCTACCGTCACGCTGGTTTATCGCGAGGCATTGGGACCGGAAATACAAAAGGCCCCAGTCAAAACCGGGGCCTGATGTGTTTAGGCGTAGGGATTACTCTTCCTTTGCGTCACCGACAAATTCTTCTAGCAATTTCTCATTCTTTGCGTCTTCCAACTGTTGGATACGGTCATTCGTCATCCGTGCATCAAACAGGTATTTAACGAAGTTCACCAAACTGATTGTCAGCATCAACACGCCAATGCCCCAAAACCCTTTGGTCGCCAACGGTACCTCGGTGGATTTGTAGAGCGATATGATCAATAGCACATAGGCCGCGATCACACCGCCAGCATTTAAAAGGATAATCAATTTGTTATCTGTGTTTGTATTGTTCAACATGGGTCTATTCCTTTTGTTTGGCTGCGTTATTTGGTGTCGGAAAGGCGTTTCAAAACATCATCAGCGGTGACTTTGGTGGCAGGGCCAAACCCGGCATCAGCCAAACGATCGCCGATATCTTCGCGATTCAGGCCCTGATCAATTTCTTTTAGGATTTCACTTTGCTCGAACGGATCGTCCCGCGACAGCACCCGCTCAATCAACTCTTCCGCTTCACCAATCGGGCTTTGCCCTGCCAGTGTTGTGTTCAGGCACTTTTGAATATTTTGCTCCTGACGCACCGCTTTCGCCGCCACAGCCCCCTGTTTTAGATCAATAATTCGCCGATTTGTGGCCTCCACCGACTGCCTCAGACGCAAAATCCGCGTATCCAGACGCGAAGCCGTTTCGCGGCGTAAGGTCAACTCGTTTTCCATCTCAGCCACGGCCTGCGCCGCCTCACCTGCCAAATCGTCACGCCCACCTTTTAGGGCGTCTTTGGCACGTCCGGTCATATCCTTAAGCCGAGTTTCCAACACTTCAATTTGTCGCCCCTCAGCGCGACCCCGTTGAATTAGACTGGCCAGTGTAGCCTTCGCTGCTTGCAATCCGGCCTGCGCCTCGCGGATTTTCTGCTCGATCAATTCGATCGAATAGGTGTCGCGAACCTTTTCTTCAGCCCGTGCATTTGCACCTGTGATAAGAGTTTTAAGTGTTCCAAACATTTCTTTCTCCTTCCGTGAACGATGTTCATGAATTGAGATATAGGAGTGCGTGAACAATGTTCAAGAATAAAAATGAACAACGTTCAGAAACTATTTGTTTCCAATTTGGAAAAGAAGCTGTCGGATCATTTCTTCAACTTGTGCAATAGGCACCGCCGATATCCGTTTTTCCAATCCCAACAGAACAATCCCATGCACCGAGGAAAACAGCGCCCGTGTCATCAGATCCAGTTCGGTTTTATTTTTTTCAGGAAACAATTCTGCCAAGGGTGCAGCAATAAAACTGAACAACCTGCCCAATTCGTCCAGATACCACGCTGGTACGCGGGTGTCGGTCGACATTTCGATATCAAACAAGGCGCGCCAAAGATTGGCGTTCTCGGCCGCAAAATGCAGATAAGCATTAGACATCAGCACCAGCCGCTCATTCGGATCAACCGCCGCCGTCCCCATTTGCGAGGCTGCAACCACCTTCCCCATCCGTGCAAATGTGCGCGCATTGATAGCCATCGCAAGAGCGGCCAGATCGTCAAAGACATTATAGATCGCCCCCAATGAACAACCCGCCTCAGCGGCAAGGTCACGCGCTTTCATTGAAACCAGACCGCCAACAATGACCTGCGCCTCTCCCGCATCAATCAGCCGCTCACGCAATTTCGCCTGACGTTCTTGAACTTTTCCAGCCAAAAGGGGGTTTCCTTTTATTGAACCATGTTCAAAAACTAACCCAAGGCGCACACTTTGGAAAGCCGTTTATAGAAAACCGCGCCACTCCAATACGCCCAAAACCAACACTGTTACCACCACCAACACCATGGCCAGACTTCCAAGAATACCCAGCACGACCCCCTTACGCCGATCGGCTGCGTCCACGGTCTCCAAAAACGCCATACAAGCCTGATGCGCCTCCACGACGCGCTCATGGTTAACCATCCGACTTAACTTTGGATTCGTGTCCAGTGCCGTCGCTTCGGCCAAAAAGTTGGCCTCAAGCTTAATCCGCTTTGGCATCATCCGGCCGGTGTGCCGCAGTTTAGTCGCCAAATCCTTACCGCGAATCCCCAGCCGTTCTTTCATCTCGTCGGCCACTTCCATGGCCATTTCTTGAACAAACTCGGTCAAAATGCATCCCACCCTAAATTCGGCCAACCTAGCAATCCGCAGCCGGACACTCAACACCTCTGGCCTATCCGGCCTCGCTTGGCTATGACCGATCGCATGATAAACACGGTTTCAACAGGCACGCCAACTGATCAGCCGCCATTGCTGATAGTACATGGGCTATACGGATCGGCCCGCAATTGGGGCGCGATTGCCAAACGTCTATCGGAAGATCGACAGATTTTTTCCGTTGACCTGCGCAACCACGGGTCCAGCGATTGGACCAACAGCCACAGCTATCCTGACTTGGCGGCTGATCTGGCCGAAGTGATAGCATACTATGGTGCGCCGATGGATGTGATCGGCCACTCAATGGGCGGCAAAGCCGCGATGGTTTTGGCGTTGCAGCACCCCGAATTGTTGCGCCGCCTGCTCGTCGCTGACATCGCACCGGTGACCTACACCCACACCCAAATCGGGTTCATTGCTGCCATGCGCGGACTTGATCTGTCACAGGTGGAAAAACGCTCAGACGCTGATCGTTTGTTGGCAGCCGAGGTCAAAGACGATGGCATCCGCGCATTCCTGCTGCAATCGCTTGACATAAAGGACAAACGCTGGCGCCTAAACCTAGATGTGCTTGAAGTCGAAATGCCCAAAATCATGAGCTTCCCTGATTTAGGTAGCCAGTTTAACAATGCAACATTATTCCTGTCAGGCGGAGCATCCGATTACGTGCAGCGCGACCACCGCGAGGGGATCAAAACCTTGTTCCCCAAAGCCCGCTTTGCCCGCATTCCCGGCGCCGGCCACTGGCTCCACGCCGAAAAACCGCGCGAATTTGTCCAAACCGCGCAGGCCTTTTTCAACGCTTAAACGGCATTCACCGCAAATTTGCGAGCTTTTTGGCGATCACCCAGGAAATTGGCAGCGCAAGGATAAATCCAGCCGCGGCCGCGTAAATAATCGGCATCTTCGTATCATACCCAGCCGATAACACAGCAATAATTCCCGTACCCGCCAGCGTCCCAGACAGAATCGTGTAGATCAAGAGCGTTAGTCGTAGCATTGGGGTCTCCTCCAAGGAAAATCGTGGTCTTTCGGAAGTTATATGCAAGTTACGCGATGTGAGTCTTTGATCTAAATCAGTTATTCAGGCAGACAAATCTGGCCGCGCACAATGGCCAGCAATGTGCGCAAAGTCAGCACTGCGATCACCACAACCAGCACCAGCAACAACGCAATTCCAATGGTCTCATGTGATGGCGATTCTGCCATTGCGCCATACCGAAACGACGCAATCGTCAGCGACGCCACAGGGAACGACAACGCCCAGAACGACATTGCGAATGGCAAGTTCACGATGCGCGGAATTTGCGTCAACACGATCAGCGCGAAAACATAGCCAAGGCTCAACAGGATATGTGCAAAAGTATCTATGCTTTGCGTCAATTGCAGATAGGAAATAAACGCCACGGCGGGCGGTGCGATCATAATCACAAGGGTTGGCAACAGCTTGCCCGGCAATGGTGTGTGGAAAATCAGCCGGTTCATCACAAGCGTCAACAATATGATCCAAAACATCAAACCACCTGAGAAAAACAACCATGAAATCTCAACATAACCCAGCTGTGCACCGGCCACCGGCACCACAACATTGCCAACGGCTGGGATGAACCATGCAGGGTTTATATGACTGTACTCAAACGGTTTATGACCAATCCAACGACCGATAATAGCCAGGGTCAACCCGCCCTGCATCACCGCACCAATGATCCATAGGATATTGGCGACCCCTTCATTCTCGGGCAGGAACGTCACCGCCATCAACAACAAAGTAATCGACGCCGCAGGGAAAAACGTCGCGCGGATCGGGTGGTTCCATTCCGCCTTTAGCGCGGCGGGGTGGATCAGAGACTTTGCCGCGTACCCGATTGTGATTAAGATATAAACAACGACCGACACCCAAAACATGATGTTGCTGAACGGTCCGATCCATTCCAACACCCGACTGGCTGAATGCAGCGCCAACGTCAGGCCAAACAGGCCCATAGTGATGGCGTAGAAGGTGATCGGAAAGTTCACCAAACGGTTCCCAGCTACGGGGATGGGTTGTTCTGCGTCTGCCATATCAGTCGTCCATATTTGGGTTTCTATACAGCCTTCTAACAGGTTTTTAGCAGCGACGGATAGAGACCGATTGCCACCCCAAACGATTTTTCGACTTAGTCATCCATCTTCAACGCCGAGATAAACGCCGACTGCGGGATTTCCACCCGTCCGAACTGGCGCATCTTCTTTTTACCCTTCTTCTGCTTTTCCAGCAGTTTCTTCTTACGTGACGCATCCCCACCATAGCATTTCGCCGTCACGTCTTTGCGCATTGCCGACAGGGTTTCGCGGGCAATCACGCGGCCGCCAATCGCAGCTTGGATCGGGATTTTGAACATGTGGCGCGGGATCAAATCTTTGAGCTTTTCAACCATCGCACGACCACGTGCCTCGGCGCGCTCAGCGTGAACCATAGTTGACAGTGCATCCACTGGCTCCTCGTTGACCAGAATCGACATCTTGACCAACCGATCCTCACGATACCCTTCAAGCGCATAATCAAACGAGGCATAACCCTTGGTCACCGATTTCAGACGGTCATAAAAATCAAACACAACTTCGTTCAGCGGCAGATCATAAACCACCATCGCGCGCGATCCTGCATAAGTCAGGTCCAGCTGCAAACCACGGCGATCATGACAAAGCTTCAGAACATCGCCAAGGTATTCGTCTGGCACCAAAATGGTCGCCTTGATGCGCGGTTCTTCCAGGTGATCAACCAGCGACATGTCGGGCATGTCGGCAGGGTTGTGCAGCTCAATCATGGTTCCGTCACGCTGGTAAATATGGTAGATTACCGAGGGCGCGGTGGTGATCAGGTCGATATCATACTCGCGCTCCAACCGGTCGCGGATCACCTCAAGATGCAACAGCCCAAGGAAACCGCACCGAAATCCAAAACCCAATGCCGCCGAGGTTTCCATTTCGGATGAAAACGACGCGTCATTCAGGGAAAGCTTGCTAATCGCTTCGCGCAGGTCCTCGAATTCAGCATTGTCGACAGGAAATAGCCCACAAAATACCACAGGTTGCGCAGGCTTAAAGCCTGGCAATGCTTCTGCACAGCCCTGTTTTTCATGCGTAATCGTATCGCCGACCCTTGTGTCACGAACCTGTTTAATGCTGGCCGTCAAAAAGCCCATTTCCCCAGGCCCGAGCGCCTCGATGTGCTCCATCTCTGGGCGAAACACGCCAATCCGGTCCACCGGATAAACGGCGTCGGTATTTATCATCCGGATGCGGTCACCTTTTTTCAGCACCCCGTCGATGATGCGCACCAACACGATAACCCCAAGATAGGCATCATACCAACTGTCAACCAGCATAGCCTTGAGCGGCGCATTTACGTCGCCAACGGGTGCTGGCAAATGCGTGACAATCGCCTCAAGGGTTTCGTGGATCCCTTGACCAGTTTTTGCGCTGACCTGAATGGCACCCGAGGCGTCAATGCCGATCACGTCTTCAATCTGTTCCGCAACCCGTTCGGGCTCGGCGGCAGGCAAATCAATCTTGTTCAAGATCGAGACGATCTCATGATCCGCGTCAATCGCTTGATAAACATTGGCCAAAGTTTGCGCCTCTACGCCTTGCGAAGAATCGACCACCAGCAGCGACCCTTCTACGGCCCGCATTGACCGTGAAACCTCATAGGCGAAATCGACATGACCGGGGGTGTCGATCAGGTTCAACACATAGGTTTCACCATCATCCGCCTTATAGTCGATGCGCACGGTGTTTGCCTTGATGGTGATGCCGCGCTCACGCTCAATATCCATCGTGTCCAGCAACTGTTGTTGCATATCACGTTCTTTCACCGTGCCGGTTTCTTGAATCAACCGGTCGGCAAGCGTGGATTTCCCGTGGTCAATATGCGCCACGATCGAGAAATTGCGAATTTTGTCTAAATCTGTCATAGAAAGAGGATATGAGGGGGTTTGGCGGCATGGTCAATGGGCAGTCCCAAAACCAACCCGACTTGGCCATATTTAATGCCCAAACGCTGCTACTGTCGAATAATATCCGCAATTCGCCGACCAATTTCGCGGCTGGCCTTCAAGGAGGGATGAATCATATCTAACCCGTGATAGGATCGGTCGCCAAAGGGCACCATTCCAGCCAGCGACAGGAAATAGACCCCTGCATCGGCCTTGGCCATCTCGTCAATCCGGCGCTCCAATTCATCGCCATCGTCTTTACAGCTCTCAATCGGCGAACCGACACCAGGGCTGCGCAAATATCCAACATAGATCACCCGGGCGCCGGTTTTACGTAAATTGCCCACCAACCGCGGAATTTCACCATTTAGACCGCTGTCCGAGATCAACCGATTGATCCTGCGCTCGCACGCATGGCAACCACAGCCAAACCATAAATCATTGCCACCACCGTTTAAAATAACCCAGTCCCACTTACCGGACCGGTATTGTTTGGCGATCTTCATTCCCATAGCACCGGAAATCGGCAATCCGTAGACAATGCGCGCACCCGCAACAGAGCGATCGGAAACCTTTACACCCAGAGCTTTTCCCACGACATGTGACACCGCGCGTTTGGAAATCGAATGCGCCGACAGCAGGGAATCGCCCATCGTCAGGATCTTAGGCCGACTGTCGCGCGCCACCGCCTGGCTGCCGCTCGCAACGAGCAAAACCAACAGGGCAAGTACGAACACAGCTTGTTTATATAGGTTAACGATCTTCATTTTTCTAATTTGCACCAAAAATGTTAAGAATTCCTTGTTTAAGATGTTCAGGAAATGTGGCCTCATCATGGCACGCTGCGCATTATGTCCAAAGAATTTGTCACCCATCGCCTTTTCACCCTCCGGTTGCGTCTGAACGCCTGATCTGGGATTGTGAAAACAACCACCCCACAGCCCGAACAAAGGTCACGCCAAATGACAACCGCAACTGAGATTCTAACCATCACCCTGAACCCGACGGTCGATGTCTCAACCGGCGCAAAACGGGTGCGGGCGGGACATAAAATCCGCTGCGACGCGCCCATGCGCGATCCGGGCGGTGGTGGGGTCAATGTGGCCCGCGCAATCCGGCTTTTGGGCGGTGAGGCACGCGCCTTTGCTGCCGTGGGTGGGCACATGGGGCGCGTTTTTCTGGGGCTGCTTCAAACCGAGGGCGTGCAGGTACATCCCTTTGATGTAAAGGGGGAAACG
>Ga0209633_10001599_pt1 | contig 22940 bp, 23 predicted proteins | sample Cruoilmetagenom1_FD_187290 | JGI IMG/M metagenome (GOLD analysis project Ga0209633, IMG submission 187290) | Oil polluted marine microbial communities from Coal Oil Point, Santa Barbara, California, USA - Sample 1 (SPAdes) (version 2) | ecosystem: Environmental > Aquatic > Marine > Oil seeps ...
AAGTACAGATCAGCTCGTCCATTGACTGTGCAGAGAAAACCTACGCTTATAACACTTCAAGGTTCTACAACTCCATAGGCCAGCTCGTCTACCAGGAAGACATTACCTATAACCGAAATGAAATTACGCCCGATAGCCTCAGTGCCTACGTTGCAGATTTCGTCTGCGGTGATGATTATGAAGCCGCGGGTGAATAGCGGCAGTTTCCTGTATCTTGCGTTATCCCCCAATCATCCCAGCGTGTTTTTCAACCTCTGTCTCATTGTAAATATGCACTACGTCCCAAGCCTCCCGGAACAGCCTCTCCGCCACAAAGCTCCTGTGGCACTCCCTCCACTTAAGCTCGGCGCACATAAAGGCGCAGGGTTTTGACTGAGCTATCTCCACTAGCTGAGAGAGACCCTCAGTAAACTCTTCAGATCCCATGTATTCTTCATATCCTCCTTCTCTTAAACCCCCAAGCTCCTTTATCCAGAGGTACTCGATACCGAAACCCGGCAGCATCACCTCCATATGTTCTCTGTTAAAGTTTGAGTTTCTTTTTGAGCGAGGATAGCTCCTGATGTCAACGAGCGCCGCGATCTCATGGCTCTTCAATATACGCACCAGCTCGTCCAGGCTCCTGTTCGAATGCCCGATTGAGAATATCCTCTTATGTATTGTGCTTTTCATTCCACTGTCCTTTGCAATTAGAGCTTATCCATAGGCTTTATATTGCGCAATAATGCGAAAATCCCTGGCGCGTATCCCAATTTCTTTAAGACCGTGTATATTACTGTGCTAAATCGAGATTTCTAAGGATCGGAGGAACACTCACACTATGGCCAAGGGCAAACCTATACTCGTTACGGGCGACAGACCTACCGGAAGACTCCATTTGGGGCACCTTGTAGGTTCACTCAACAACAGAATAAAATTTCAGGACGACTACGACTGCTACTTTCTGGTAGCCGATCTCCACATGCTGACCACGCATTACGACAAGGTCGGCGAGGTCGAGCAGAACACACTCGAAATGGTTATGGACTGGCTTAGTGTCGGAATGGATCCTGAGAAATCGACTTTCTACGTACAGTCGCAGATACCCTACATCACCGAGCTCTACGCCGTGCTCGCTATGTTCTGCGGTGTTCCCAGAGCGGAGAGGATTCCCACACTTAAAGAGAAGATTCAAGATATGGGGGTAGGGGACAACTACTCCGTCGGACTGCTCGGATACCCTGTGCTCATGGCAGCGGACATACTGATGTTCAAGGCGGAGAAAGTGCCTGTGGGGGATGACCAGTTAAGCCATGTCGAGCTCACGCGCGAGCTTGCCCGCCGCTTTAATCACCTCTACGGCGAATTCTTCACCGAGCCCGACCCCGTGATCAGCGAGACCTCCAGGCTCGTAGGCACGGATGGCAACCGCAAGATGAGTAAGAGTCTTGAAAACTGCATATACCTCTCCGACAGCGTGAAAGATGTGGAAGGGCGCGTAAGGAGTATGTACACGGACCCAAAACGCATCCGGGCAGATATACCCGGCACTGTCGAAGGCAACCCCGTCTTCATCTATCACGACGCGTTTAATACCGATATAGAGGAAGTAGACGATTTAAAGGAGCGTTACAGCACCGGTAACGTGGGCGACGTCGAGGTCAAAAAGAAGCTTGCTCGCGCCATAAACGAGCTGCTAGAGCCTATAAGGGAGAGGCGGAGCTTCTATGAAGAAAGGCTCGATGACGTAAGGGATATTCTGCGCGAAGGCACAAAGAGGGCAAAAGAGACTGCTGCTGAAAATATGGATGCGATTATCACTAAGATGGGGCTCTACAAGCCTTAATTTTTTCAGGGCTTGATACTGTCTTGCTCTGCCTTATCGTTTTCAGGCTCTTCTTTGTTTGCGCCCGTATTATATCTATCCAGTAAGAAAAGCGCTCCGAACGAAATTATGATACCTATGGCAATTAAGAGGGTTTTCATTTCTTAGTGTTTTGCGAGAGGGCGGCCTTCGATAGTCTCTCTCATCCTCTCCAGAAGAAGCGACTCAATATAGCCGTTTGATTCTATCTCGTAGCCGATTTTGCCCGAGAAGGTATAGGGTCTTATCGAATAGTTAATGTCTACTGTCGTAATATCTGTCTTGCTTTTAGTGAGGGTAATCTTCAGGTTTTCCTGGGTGAAGACAGTCTGACCTGTATTAGGTTTGTTGCGCCCGATCTTGTCTATATAGTCGTTAATGTCAGAAGTCTGAAGCGCTCCCTTCGAGGGCCATGTGTATGTCCTGAAGAGCTTCCCAGATTTCCTATATACATAGGCTTCCTTCAGCCTTATTACTCCCCGGGCCTCGTCCACGAATGCAGGCGGCCACTGAAGCCACTTTACACTCTCAATCGCCGCAGTCCACACCTCGTTAAAGGGGGCAGTGAACTCGTTTGATTTAAGGTCAGAGGGTTTTTTGGACGGTTTTTTCCTAGAGCTCGTCTTGGTGGGCGGAGGGTCTTTGACTTCGTAAGACCTCGGAGTATACACGCTCCCGCCCCCGCAGCTCGCTGCGAAAAGTATAGAAAATATTAGAAGTATATTTAGTGACCTTGACCCCATCGCTTTTAAATGTAACACATTTTTCTCACATTACTTATAAGAATTTTTAACACTGTCGTTGGTAGCGAAGACGGATGGAATTCGCATTCATTTTGGGCAAATACTAAACCCGACCATCTTGAGCTTGTCGAAGGATGAAATATTAGCTGTCCACCTCAACAAGCTCCACCGGATACGGGTGAAAATAAGTCTGCCCGGCTAGGTAGGACTCATCGTATTTAATAATCCATGACTCCATAACCGATTGCAGCGCGCCGAGTGTGATCTTCTCATTTTTATACTTATCAAGGAGTCTGAGGAAAAAACTTTTTTCTTTTGCCGTTAGGACGTCAGAGAAATACCCGAGCCCATGCATCAGTACGTTTATATTCGAATTTCTCCTGGGTGTTTTTGAAAGAGCATGCCGGAGGTGCGTATCATACAAATCCAGCGTTTCTTGTAAGGGGCTCCGTTCCTTGTTAGCGACAATCCGCCCGAGCTCCTTCATCTCTTTTTGGTTATAAGACATCAGGACGAACTTGTTGTAGCTCTGAAACTCGATGAGCGCTTTCATAGTTCCTTTCTTCCTAGTTTGTCTCCAGCGGGCAAGAGTGAATATCCTGGTAAGGTAATGCTCCCTGATAGCCGGGTTGCGGAGTCTCCCTTCGTCCTCGATTGCTGCTCCTGGAAATTTCTCCAGCACCTTCTGGGCGAATAGTCCCGGGCCCTTGCCTGTGGCGACCTGGTTTTCAGCGTCCGGATAAAGCTTCGTATCTTTTATAGCGCAGGAAGGCGAGCGGTTCTTCAGTATAAACCCGTCCACTTCACCCAGCGCTCCAAGGTATTTGTCTGAAAATGTGTTCATAAGACCGGTAATGTCCCGGTCACTCGATGGCTGAACCAATTTTCTCGCTCCTTTCTTACTTATAATCCGAATCGGGTCTCTCGGAACCCCGAGCCCTATCTCAACTTCGGGACACACGGGCAGGAACTGAACAAATGGCTCGAGCGCCTGCACGAAGTTGTTGGGGATCATCTGCCCGTTATACCTGCACGCGTCAAACTCAAAGCACTTGCTTGTAACAATTATGGGTTTAGGGAAAGTTTCATGCTTCATTGTACTGTCGAGGTGGATGATGCCTGTGAGCCCGTGGCCGCGGCGCGTATCTCTTCCCACTTACTCTCAAGCACGCGGAGCGCCGACTCGGAAGCCTCGTAATCTCCGTCTGCCGCAAGCTCTATGGCGCGGCGAATCTCAGTAACAGAGTCTTCGTTCTTAAGGGTGTCCTGCACGATGTGCGCGCAAAGCTCGCCGTAATTAAGGAGCACAAACCCGCTGTCGTCAAAACCGCTAAGCCATCCGAGCAAGTTCTCTACACCTTCTTTGGTTGCTGAAAGCATTTCACGAAGAGTAGGGTAGGCGGACTTATCCCCAAGCTCAAATAGCGCGTCCTCAAAGTCCTCGATTGATTCTTTTAATCTCTCCTGAGCGTCTTTTACCCTGGTGTTGTAATAGATAGCGTCCTGGTGCACAGCGCCAAAACCGGTGTGCGTATAAAAATATTTCTTCTCGTTGCCCATATACATCAAGAGCCACTCATAGGGGACGAAATTCTCCGCGCTGAATATATTTAGGTTCACTTCCTGTGTGATTGGAGCTAGAAAATGCTTCCCTTCTTTATCCTTAATGAAAAAACAGTCCCTTATCTCGTCCGCATCTAGCCCGAGCTCTTTGGAAAGGGAGCTTCTGAAATCCTCATACTCCTGACCATACCATGAGGACTGCGGCGTCGCGGGCCCGTCCCAGTACTTCTCATAAAAATTAATATAGCTCCTCCAGTAACTTTCCTCCTCCCCGGTTGATTCAAAAGGCTGGTATACCATCAGCACGCTAATCGCCATCTCGACCTCTCTTTTATCTTGTGAATAAGTATCTGTTTAGTCTAGCGAATTGCAGGGGAAATACCTAATTGGTAGTGTTATGAAGTAAATACCGTATCTTCGCCGAGTTTGTTAATATAGCTCTCGTCTATCCTGCCGCCGGAGTATGCCTCCTGGGCCAGGTTGCGCATTTCGTAGTGGTTAACAATGGGGCTTACGTAAGGGAGCTTATAGGTAAGGGGGTTGTGGATTTTTTCAGGCTCCACGTCTTCAAGCTCGGGTATGTATTTCTTGATATATATGCAGTCAGGATCAAACTTTGAAGACTGTAGGAGCGGGTTGAATATCCTAAAGGGCTGAGGGTCAGCGCCGCATGAGGCGACCCACTGCCAGTTGCCGATGTCTACGGCCTCGTCATAGTCAACAAGATGCTCGGAGAAATGCTTATCCCCCCAGCGCCAGTCGGTGAGCAGGTCCTTTGCAAGAAAAGAAGCCACAATCATCCTCACTCGGTTGTGGATCCAGCCTTCCTCCAGGAGCTGTCTCATCCCTGCGTCCACAATTGGATAACCGGTCCTCCCTTCTCTCCATGCCCTGTACCAGCTCTCGTTATTTATCCAGCGGATACTCCTTCTCTTCTCCTGAAACTCAAGCTCTCTTGTCTCGGGGAAATAGTGCATTATGTGGTACCAAAACTCCCTCCATGCAAGCTCAGAGATAAATACGTCGGGATCCTTTGCGCTGTTTACGGCAGACTTATAGACTTTCCTAATGGACGTGACGCCGAACCTTATGTAGGGCGACATCATAGACGTGCCGTCCATAAAGGGCAGGTCCCGGTTTTCCTTATAGTTCTCATAGTCAAATTCAAGGAGCCTATTCTCAGGAAGCCCGATTGGCCAATGCGTGTTTTCTATCCGGGATATACCGCGTACCATCTCTTCTGCAGGGGTTATTTCAAGTGCCGGAGACTTAATCTCTTTTATGTTGAGCTCGAGTATGGTCCTCTTGTTCCTACCCTGCCATAGCTTGTAGAACGGTGTGAAAACTTTTCGCTGATCAATTTCAGCCGGAGGTACCAGGAAGGTGTCTTCAAATTTCTTATAGATTACTTCCGCCGCCCGGCATTTATGCTCGACTCCCAGGTCCCTCTTTACCCCTGAGAACCCGTATGCCCTGTTTGTATAGACAGAGTCGATGTTATGCATCTTAATAAGCTCTGGTAATACCTCTTCAGCCTTTCCTCTGACCACATATAGATAGGAGCCCAGACGCCTGAGCTCAGAGTCAAGGTTTTTAAGAGCGTCCACGAAAAACGAAAGTCTCTTACTTGTGGGTGAGTACCCGCTCAGTATCTCGTCTTCCAGAACGTATACCGGCAGCACCTCTTTATTCTCTGTCACCGCATGGTAGAGTCCGGTATTGTCCTCTACTCTCAGGTCTCTTTTGAACCAGAATAGCGCCGTGTGGTTTTGCATAGCCTTTTGAAATGTTTCCTATGTATTAAGGGTGTGGTGTGAGAGATGCTTACAGGTCCGACAATTCTTGCCGAAAAATACAAATATACTTCATATACTGTCTATTAAATGATGTTGACTCTCCCAAAGCACCTACTTCTCCCACTAATTCTTCTAGTGTACTCGGTTCTACACAAGGTCTCTACAAAAATTATCATTAGACTTAAAAAAGTACTCATCTACGGCAACAAAGAGCATAAAATTTTCATACCTCCCTTTCACAAAGGGGGGCTAGTTGGTGTAGTCTTTTTTATGTTTTTGCCTTTTCTTTTTTCATCCCTTCCCCCTAGATGGGGGAAGGATTAAGGATGGGGGTGATTTTTCGCTATTCCTCTCCAGGAGCACATTATAGATACCCCTTCAATACCTCTCCAGCGTCAGATTCTGAAATCTTACGCAGCGCCTCTTTCTCGATCTGCCTTATCCTCTCTCTCGTCACCCCGAACTTGCCGCCTATCTCATCAAGAGTGTATGTCGTGTTAACTCCGAGCCCATAGCGCATCCTCACGACCTCTTCCTCTTTTGCGCTAAGCTCAGAGAGTGATTCATCAAGAAGCTCTTTTACTCTCTTCCCAGTAAACGCGTTTTCCTGACTTCCGGTTCCGGGGTCGGGAAGGTAGTCCACAAAGCTCCTGGTGCCGTCTTTATTAACCGGGCTGTCGAGCGAAAGGACAGTGTCCTTACCGTCTATAACCGCTTGTACCAACTCCACGGGGAGCTTAGCTTTCCGTGATATCTCTTCTGCGAGAGGTTTTCTGCCCAGCTCGTCGCGGAGCTCGGACTTTGCTTTAAATACCTTTGAAGACTGCTCTAGTACGTAAACGGGAACTTTTATAGTCCTTGTTTTCTCGGCAAGCGCCCTTGTGAGCGACTGGTGAATCCACCACGCCGCATAGGTGGAGAACTTAAACCCCTTTGTGTGGTCAAACTTTTCAACTGCCCTCATGAGACCAAGGTTTCCTTCCTGCACGAGGTCTGTCAGGGGGAGCCCTCTTCCCAGGTAGCGCTTGGATATGCTTATAACGAACCTAAGGTTAGAGCGTATGAACTGTGATTTAAAAGAGTGAGCTTTTTCTGAATAGATCTTATTAAACGTATCAAGCTTCCTCAGGTGTCCAGCTTCCGTATTCTCGTTGCCGGGTTTTAAGCCTATGGTTTCTGTCTGCTTGGGGTTAGAGATAGTATCTATCTCTTTCTGAATCTCTTTTGCGCGCCTCTCACACTCCTTAATTTTGGCCGCAAGCTCCTTCTCATCCGTTGAAGTAAGCAGGGGCTCTGTCAGAAGGTCTCTGAAATATACGTAAAGCACCCTCTCTTCCTCATACTTTGTCCAGTTCTCCGTATCATTTCCATAACTGGTGTTTACGGTCTTTTCTTGGTCCCCGCCTCTCTCGGAAGAGTCAGATTCAAGCTCCGGTGAATGCAGAAGATCTTCTCCGCTTAAACCTAAAATATCTGTTTTATCAACCTCTGATAAGTCAAAGTCCCCGTTCATTCTGTTCATGTCCTCACCTCGTCATTAAATATGAGTATATTTAGTGTTAGATGGATGCGCGGTATTCTCTATATTCTATATTTTAACCCGATATTCTTATAAAATAGTCTTTCCATCTAATAGTTGTATATCAACTGTCTAATATAATAAGGCGATGTATAGGTGTTGTCAAGCAACTATCTGTTGGGTTATATTTTACATATTGTAGCTTGATCATCTGTATTGTTTTACAAATACTATGATATAGGCATGATACACTTAAGAATTGATATTCTGAAATAGCTATGATCTATATCGAAGGCATAAATAATTTGCCTCATAATGCTTGACAAGTGTTAGACAAGCGTATAATTTTAATCTTATGCAGATTATTCATTCCGCGGGCAGCAAAAGATTTTCTATGAAAGTAGTATCCAACAGGACCGGGCTCAGTGCTCATGTAATTAGGGCCTGGGAAAGGCGTTACGACGCCGTAAGCCCGGGGCGTGACCCAAACAACAGAAGGTTTTACAGTGAAAGCGATATAGAGCGGCTCAATATGCTCAAGCTTGCCACAGACGCAGGGTTTTCTATAGGACAAATAGCTAACTATAGTGAAGATGAGCTAAAGGAAATACTGGATAAGTTAAACGTAATAGAGCTTCCGGTAAATACTCAAGCACAGGAGGCCTCGGTTGGAAAACTCTCATCGGTTAAGAATTATGAAAGTTATATAGAGTCATTTATAACCGCGACTGAACAAATGGACTCAAAGACTCTTGATAGTCTTATAGTCAAGGCCGAGACAGAGCTTGGCATTAATTCTCTTATTGAAAATTTCCTCATACCTCTTCTGGCGCAGATAGGTGAGCTTTGGCGCAGCGGTGAGCTCAGGATCGCAAACGAGCACATGGCCTCTCATGTTATCAGGACCTATCTTGGAAGCGTCCTCGGCTCACACAATAACAACCCCACGGCGCCGAGCATTGTGGTCTCGACGCCTATCGACCAATGGCACGACCTGGGCTCTCTCATTACAGCCGTCGTAGCTTCCACGGAAGGGTGGAACGTCACGTACCTGGGAGCGAGCCTCCCGGCTGAGGAGATTGCGGGTGCAGCCCGCTACAGCTACTCTAACGTCGTTGCGCTCAGCCTCATATACCCCTCGGGCGACCCTGTTGTAATACAGGAGCTTAAAAAACTAAGACGATCTCTGGGTGACTCTGTGAGAATTATTGTTACCGGAAGGGCAAAGGAAAGCTATGACTCAGTACTCAAAGAAATCGACGCTGTCTCAGCAGACAGCCTTGGTGATTTAAGGAATGTGCTTGAATCCCTCAGGTAGCAGTTACTTACCACTACCTGAGTTTAAATTTAGGATTATATCTACTGTATAATAGTTGGCTTATGCGCCTTGAGCCTGGCGTCTCCTAAGGAACCAAATACCCGCTATTCCCATAAACGCGGCAACTGCCATAAATCCCCACTCATTAAGTGTAGGAATAGGCTCAGACGGCTCCATTCTGATACCTATTGTGCATGCCCTCCACTGGGCTTCGTCAAACAGCTCTAGAGTCTCCTCTCCTGTCGGTCCGCCTTCAAAACCGGTGACAGTAAATGCGGTTGTTATAACGTTTAGCTCCTTGAAGTTGGCGCAGGCTGTAAATTCTGCGAATGAGAACTGGTCTACGTCAAATAAGCAAGGGTTTTCTTCCTCACTGAAATTACGGAATTCTTCAAAACTGAATGTCGCGAGCCTGATTACTTGAGAGCGCGGCTCCGAAATAATGGAAGGCGCTACAGCCTCAGTACCGGTTCCGCTCTGGCAGGCAACGTCTATTATCGGATCGTCAACATCTACGTCCCTGTACCTGAAGCTTCCAGCCGCGAATATAAATTGCGGCACGCTCCAGCTGCATGTGATATCTTCAACAGCCGCCGTATCAGTAAATCGTCCCCATATACCGTGCATACATCCGGGTCCTCCGCACTGTCCGTTATCGAGTTCAGTCCAGTCGCCCGGTGACGGCGGTAAAAGGGAATTAGGTCCAAAGCCTCCGGTAGCACAGGCGATTAATACGTAATCACCCGCTTCATCATCGCCGGTTTCTCCGCCGGTTGCAATTGTGCCGGATGTGAACGCCGGGGAGACGTCAGAGAAGTTTGCGTCGCCGTCTACTACTTGCACAACAGCGTTTGCGTCACTCAGAGTAACCAAAGCGAATAAAACAAATACTGGTAACAAAATAAACTTTTTCATTTTGTATCCTCCTCAAGGAAATTGCTTGCAATTATATCATATATGGTAGAAATATGATAGATAAAACTGCTTTAGATATTAAAGAAGGTGAATAAATGGGAATAAAAAGGGGCGGTTATTAACAAAACCGCCCCTTAAGGTTGTTATTGATACTAATTACTCGTAAATATTGTATTTTGAGCGAAATTATACTTCAGCGGATAAAATTGGAACGATCTAACTCTTGGGTTAAATCTAAGGCTTTAATCCTGTTTCATTCATCAATTGTTATAGCACCGGGAGGCTCGGGAAGGCCGAAAACACCCCACAGGATAATTACGCTAAGCGCTACAATTACAGGCAGGTTCGGGTTTAACTGATAGAAATACCCGGCCAGCATTCCCCCCAGGGCCGCCCCGAAAAAGCCCGACAAATTATACAGCCCGGTAGTAGCGCCCCTTTTTTTCTGCCCGACTCTCTGTGTAAGGAAAGCAGGAAAGAGCGACTGCAGCACCGTGTGGCCCGCAAAATAAGCCATACCCGATACATACAGAATCCAGCTGAAATAAGAATATGCCGGGTATATGAGAAAGCTCACAGCAGTAAGGGCCCATGCCCCGTGTGTTACCAGCCTAAGTGTGCCTCCCTTCTCGGCGCGCCTAATGGAAGGGTATACAAAAAGTGCTGTTGGGATGAGAGCTATAAGATACATAAGCCACAGGTCTCCCTCCGCCACGCCAAGGCCCGTCCAGCTGAGCGGGTATATGAAAACAAACATATTAACGGTAAAGGATATAATCAGTGCAGATAAGAAGAGCTTTCTCATCTCAGGGACTTTGAGCATGCTAAGCACCTTGGCCTCTTCTTCGATGAACGTTTCTTTTTTATCCTGGTCTTGATCAATCTTGGGGAAAAAGACGATGGTAGCAAGTATTGCGATTACCCCCAGAGCCGCTAGTACGTAAAATAATGTATCAAACCCGATTTTGGCGGCCAATATGGGCCCCGCGATAATAGCAATCAGAAAAGCGCCCCCTATAGTAAGCCCTACTATAGTGAATGCGCGCGCCCTTACTTCGCTCCTCGTCAGGTCCCCAAGCGATGCGATCGCAACCGAGCTCACTGCGCCCGAGCCCTGTACCACGCGCGCCAGGATCAGCTCCATAATGTTATCAGACATGGCGCACAGCACGCTGCCTATGGTGAAAAGAGTGAGTCCCAGGATCAAAACGGGCTTTCTGCCCACTTTGTCGCTCGCCCATCCAAATGGTATTTGCAGTACACTCTGAGAAAGCGCGTAAATACCAAACGCAATGCCGGCCAGAGTGAGGTCTGCACCGGGGTACTTTTCCGTATACACGCTGAACACAGGGATTATCAGGAATATCCCCATCAGCCTGAGCGCCATAATAATGCCCACTGTGAATACGGCTTCTATCTCTCTTTTGGTGAATTTCATCTAAGTGCGGTTTTGTCCGGGCGTGTTTAAAAGCCAATAATATTAACACGGCGGCTGCAAATTGATACAGTTAGGACAGATATCGGCCCATACCGCGGTGTTGTTTCCGTCCCCTTCCCGTGTTACTTTCTAACTCATAATGGCCGAATATAAGTCAGAGCAGAATATAGAGACCGACGCCTTTGACCGAGAGCTTTTCTCTGAGCTTGAATCGGCCTCAGAAGAGCTTCGGGGTATCATAGATAGTGGCAAGACACTCCTTCCTTCTTTCCGCGCCCTAACTCTTGACCTATTCGCCTCCTTCTATAAGCACAACGTGCTCTTTATAGATTACGATGACGTAAGCCGCGCAAGTATTCTCCCCAGAAAGATCCTTGAGAAAATTCATAAGGACGAGCATTATCGGCTCCTTAGGGAAGACACCGTGCTCGACGGGTTTAAATCCGCCCTTGCTGTTATAGAAATCTCGCAAAATATATACTCTTGGCTCCGCTCAGACGAAGGTCCTGGAGAGAAAGCTCTCCTTAATGAGCATAGGGCTGAGCAGGCCGAGCAGGAAGTCGAAGATCTCAAGGAAGAGATGGAAACATGGAACGAGACCGAGGAGAAGCTAGACGAAACGAGCGAGGAATTTGATGAAGCAAAGAGTGATAGAGAAGGCGATCTTTCAGATGAAGAAGCAAGGCTCGGTGAGCTAAAGGAAGAGCAGGAAAAGAGCCATGAAAAATCAGACCTCAAGCTCGGAAACATGGTCCGCTCCTCCATGCGCCAGACAGAGCAGAAAGTAGAGGAAGCCGAGGACGAGCTCATGTCCTGGGGGGCCAATATGGGCGCTCCCGGCGAGCGGGGGGTAGGGGAAAAGCTTGATCTGGCAGCGAAGCTCTATAAGAATGAAAAGCTCAGAAAACTCTCCCGCATAGTGGGCGGGCTAAAGGAAGAAATGCTTTCCGCGCGCAAAAAGACCTGGGCCAAGCGAGGGAGCGAAGTGTTCGACATCGCCTCGGGCGACGACATCGGAAGGATAATCCCCTCAGAGCTGGTTGCGCTGGGCCACGCGCAGCTCCGGCACGATTTTCACAAGCGCTTTGTCGAGGGCAGGCTTCTGCAGTATTACCTGAAGGAAGAAAAGGGCAGGGGCCCGATGGTCATATGCCTTGACGGAAGCTCCTCCATGGAAGGCCCAAAAGAGCTATGGTCAAAAGGCGTATGCTTGACGCTCCTTGAGATCGCGAAGCGCGAGCGGCGCAAGTTCCAGGTCGTCGTGTTCTCCTCCGGTGGACAGCCTCTTAAGATATTCGAGTCCATTGGCCGTGAAGGCGGCTCAGGGTGGGGTATGAAGGAAAAAGATGTGTTCGAGCTTGCAGAGTATTTCCCCGGGGGCGGTACGAACTTCGAAGAGCCGCTTAACAAGGCGCTCGAATTACTTAGCGAGTCAAAGTTCAAGGGCGGCGATATAGTGTTTATCACTGACGGCGAGTCAAATGTGGGCGACGCCTGGCTCAGGTCTTTTCATGAAGAGAAAGAGCGGCTCAAATTCAAGGTCTATTCGGTATTGATAGACCTCTCAGACCGTGAATCCTGGCACACACTAAACCACTTCAGCGACAAGGTCACCTCCGTCTCCCAGCTCACTTCCGAAGATGCACGCGGCTTATTTCTGGATCTATAAAAATCTAAATCCTATCCAGTCGCCTTCTTTTTTTTAACTGCTATTAATCCGATTACACCGAATAAAAGAACAAGCGCTATAATACCCCACTGTGAAAGCGTCGGAATCGGGCGTACGAAAGCGGCATCCGGGTCTACAATGAACATACCTTCTGCTTGCGGGGTACTGGCTACGGGTATAGTGCTCACAATCTGGTTATTAGATGTCCTTACAACTACGACCCTATCATTGCCGTCGGCAACAACATAAAGAAATTGCCCGTCAGAAGTAATATCTATATCTCTCGAACCTTCGCCTACCGGAATAGTTGCGATAACGCTGTTGGTTGAGGTATCAATAACACTCACATTGTTGTCAACGTCATCAGTCACATATACGCGCGTGCTGTCAGGTGAAATAGTAAGGTTTCTGGGGGAATTGCCTAAAGGTATTGTATCAATAACAGTGTTGTCAGAAGTCCTTATTACCGCCAATTCATCAACACCTGATACAATCACATAGAGCGTTTGCCCGTCCGGGCTTACTTTAGCTGCTGGCTGGGCACTACCGACATCGATATCGCCTATAAATGTGTTGTCCGAGGTCCTTAGAATATTTACAAGGTTGTTGGCTAAGTTTGTTATGTATACGTGAGAGCCGTCAGGAGTGATCGCGCAACCTGAAGAATCAGTTCCGTTCACTATATCGATACTGTCTATTACAAAATTATTAACAAGGTTCAAGAAAGACACAGTGCCGGGCCCGTTATTTACTAAATAACCCCTTGTGCTGTCCGGAGTCACAGCTATACAGGATGGATTTCCTTCTGCGGGAATTGTCGCTATTATCTGATTTAAAAAGCTGTCGATTACGGCTACGTCGTTAGTAAGGTCTCTGAGCACATAAACACGTCGTCCGTTGGGGCTAACACCTATGCCGGACGGGTCGCCTGCCGATGGTATACTGTCAATAATCGTATTAGTATCTGTATCGATGACCTGTACAGTCATGTCGTCAAGAGGTATATAAGCTCTTTCAGAAGCCAGTACTATATCTGAGAATATGAAAGCAGTCGTTATAGCTATAAAAATATAAGCGATTCTTGCCATTTGAACCCTCCTTCATTTTTTAACTGCATTCCCGTTCTCAAAACGAAATATATCATATATTTCGTTTGAAAGTAAACCATATTCCACAATTGGAATTTTTTTCTTAAGTTTTTCTCCTCCGAAGCCCGCGGACTGTTCCTGGATATCTGAATGCTGTCATTGCGAGGCTCCAAAGGAGCCGCGGCAATCCCCTGCAATCTCGACGCTGAATCTCCCCACTCGCTCTGATGTCTACAAAAAAAGGAATATAAACTATGATTCCAATTACTTATATGCTAGAATAGGCTAATCTGCTTTACCTTTTACAAGAGGAGGAAAAGATGAGAAAGTTTCTATTTGCCACAGCTATAACTCTAATTCTAAGCTTTATATATTCGGACATATCATTCGCGGTTTGCGGAGGCGGGCCTACGGTATTCACCTGCAACACGGCTGACCCCAACCCAGACCCCAATGGCATTCAGGAGGCCGCTAACAATGCTGACCTTCAAATTGACGTCCTGCCCGGCGCGGGTATAGATACGACCGCAGCTAGTAATGTCGCAATCGATACGGGAAACGGCAATAACCGCATAACCCTGAACCAGGCCGAAGTGACAGCACTTGATGACAATGGCATAGACTCAAGAGACGGAAATGATACGATTGAGGTAACTGATTCAACTGTCAGGTGTGATGACGATTGCATCGACACACGCAATGGCAACGACACAATTACTGTAATAAGGTCCCTAATAGCGAGTGTCGATAACAACGGTATTGACGCCACAGGAGGAAACAATAAGATAACGGTAATAGATTCCGAGGTTATCGGGGGTCCGGGTACCGGGAATAATTACGGGATAAACCTAAGTGATGGGGATGATATGCTCACCATAAGTAATTCGTTAGTATTCGGCGAGAATACAGGAGGCGGTATTAGCCGGGCTATACTTCTTAAAAACGGTAACGATATTTTAAGGCTTGAAACAAACGCGCGAGTAGATGGTTTTATAGACTGCGGCGATACTTCTAATTCAGACGAGCCCTCCGGGACGATAATATTTGCAATGGACGTACCTGAAGAAGCACTTGCTTTTATCTCTTCTGAAATTGCTGCAGCAGGCCTTCCGGACGGCAGCATCACAATTAACGGTCTTTTCTATCAATGGGAAGACTGTGAGTTTCTAGTAAGCGAGCTAAACGGCGTCAGAAACGTAAGACCCATCCCGACACTTTCCGAGTGGGGCCTCATAACCATGGCCGGCATCCTTGGATTAGTCGGTTTTATCGCAATCAAGAGAAGAAAAGTAGCCGTATAAGTCGAGCTAGACGTAAACAATAAAAACTAAAGTTTAATTACAATAAAGGGAGCTTCGGCTCCCTTTTTCTTTTATGTCATCACGTACGTCTATCCGGGACATTGTCCTTTAAATCTGTCATTGCGAGCGAAGCGCAGCAATCCATAACAAAAGCACCCTTTTTTAATTCCTATTACCCTCGTATAATAACCCTATGCCCCTAAAAGACCCCATGCACCCAGATGAAGTCACCTCTGAGTGGTTGACCCACGCTCTCAGATCGGGGGGAGTGATCAAAGAAGCTTCCGTAGTATCTGTTGAAAGAGACATACTCGGAGAGGGTGTGGGCTTTTTGAGCAGCGTTGTGCGCGCGCATATGGAGTACGATAGAAAAGAAGAGGGGGCGCCCTCATCCGTCGTAGTCAAGATAGAGCCTGAGGACGGGGAGTTCCAGGAATTCGGGGAGGAGCTGGATGCATTTGTGCGTGAGATAAGGTTCTACAGGGACGTCGCCGTGAATGTGCCCGCCAGGCTCCCCAAAGTCTATTATGCAGTTGATAAGCCTCCCGCCTACTCGATGGTCATGGAAGACCTTAGCTCCCTTACACCTGGTGACCAGATTGTCGGGATGCACAAATCCCAGGTAATGGACACTGTGTCCGTTCTGGCCAAAATCCAGGCTTCATATTGGAATAACAGCGCACTGCAAGAGCTTAACTGGATGCCCGTAACCAATTCCATGGGTAAGGATTTTAATCAAAAATGGGACTCGTTCGTAGAGCATTACGGTGAACTAGTAGGTCCTGAAGGGCTGGCAGTCGGTGAGAAACTAAGAGGTTCTCTCGATTGGAAAAAGAATGAGATTGAGCGCAGACCCAAGACAATCGTCCACAGCGATTTAAGGGAAGACAACATTCTTTTCGGCCCTGAAAACTCTGACTCGCATATTATCATTCTCGACTGGCAGCTTACTATCAGGAGTATCGGGGCGTTTGATGTCGCAAGGGTGATATCAGGGAGCGAAATTCCCAAAGAGCGCACGGGGCATCAATTTGAAATACTCAGGAAATGGCACGACACTCTCATAGAGCAAGGCGTCCGGGACTACCCGTGGGACGATGCCATCTATGACTTCCGGTTGGGAATGCTTGCGTTCCTGTGCTACCCGGTCCACTTTCATACGGCAGTAATCGACTCCGAAGGCCGAACTCAAGAACTCGCACACGCTATTTTCTCACGCTCTTTCAGATCGGCAGCCGAAATAGATGCGGGCTCCATCCTACCCGACTGATATTGTTATTCCCCCTTTTTCAAAGGGGGATTGAAGGGGGATTTGTAGTTATTATCTATCCTGCCCTATTACTCAGCTTTTTCAGACTCTTCTTCTGTCTCTTCCTGCTCAGGCTCGAGTTCTTCGTATTTTATATTCTTAAGCGCCTGCTGTGCAGTTATTTGCATAGGCGAATCGGTGTCACTTGATATTTCTTTTAAAAGCTCGTATCCGGTCTGATCCCCAACGAATCCGATGCCGTTGAGCGCCTGCGATTTATAACGCAGTACGAAAGCCTCTTTTTCCTGATTTATATAGTCCTCGCGGGTTGTAGATTTAACCACTTCCAGGTCCTCTTCACTCAGGCCGAAAGTCTCTCCGCTCTCAAGCATTTGGGCCCGTTTGTCAAAAGTACGGCCTGCTGTGCTCTCTACTTCTGAGATGAGCTTCGGGTCGGGTCCGTTTTTATAGGCCTCAATGAAAGCTGGCTCAAGTGAAGAACCCTTCTGCACTATCTCATTTTGAAGCTGGAGCTCCTCTCCAGCATCGCAGCTCTTAATGAGCCAGGTCTCAACAAGTGTTTCTGATTCATCAATCTGAGCCTCCGCATGCTCGGCGGCAAAGCTAAGTATCAGCGCGAAAACTGCTAATATTGTTAAACTTAAGTGGGTTATTTTCATATTATGTCTTCCCCCTTACCATATATTATTATGCTTAGTTGGCCGGAAAAGTGCCATCTGACCATATTCTTTTCTTTATATCGACGCATTCATCATTTGCAGTGTCTCTAGGACAATTCCTAGTAGGCTCTCCGGGTCTCGCGGAATATACCGCGTTAAGTGCAGAGTTTGGTTTCATGTGGGCTCTTTGCAGCTGCCCTTCGCTCAGATACTGTCTGGTGTTGCTCGCGCTGTGCATAACGTTTGTCTGATTGAAATTTGCGATCAGATTGTCTATATGCGTAAGCCCAAAGTCGTGTCCGAACTCGTGCGACAGGAGCTCGTTACCCGTAAAGCGGCCCATAGCCACAAAGTCGCTCCCTATGCTGCACGCCTGCCCGCGTCCTGTGCCGCCGTCCACAGTATCCACATAGTAGACATTAATCCTGCCGTTCGTTTTACCTATATTGTTCTCAATTCCGTTTTGCAATGAGCAATCAAAGGCGAAAAAGTTGGAGGCGTCAGGGTCTCCAGTAGCGTCAACAATCTGAATCGGCGAAGGAGTAACCCCCATTCGCTCGTCGTCCCATATACCTACAGTTGTAGTAACCGCGTCTAAAGCCCTTAACTGCTGGGTGCCGAATGGGCCCCTTACGATCCATATGGTCACAGGGATATTTATTTCGTTTGCGAACGGAACCGGTATGTTGTCACTGCCTGAAGTCCACGCAGCCGGGGTCGTAATAGCAAGAGGTCTCAGGTTGGTAAACGCAATAACCTCGTTTGATATGGCAGAGGTATCTATATTGCCTACATCTACAGTATCACTTGCTGTAACGAAGGTCTTATCGTTGAGCTGCCCGGTAGAGTCCTCACCGTCCAGCAGTACCCCGTGCTCATTCCCTGAAGTATTGGATAAATCTACATCATCCCCGCATCCGTAGAGTGTCAGGAATGACAGTGCTAGCATCAGGAAAAAAGCTGCTTTGGATAAAGCTTTTGTATACAGATACCGATTAGAAATAGAAAGCTCATACATAAACTTCACCGCCTTTTGCTTTTTTACTTTCTATAACTAAAAACTACGCCTGTAAAACTCATTATTGTTGAAAAATAATACGAAGTCAATATGAATTTCAGAGGTGCTTAAATGACTATCGTTTATCCGGCATTGAGAGGTTGCTCATGAGCCGTATGTTTCGGCATAGCTTTCTGCAGAATCGGGCAGTAAAGAATTACCAAAGCCCCTGGATGGAAACTCCGTTATGCGCCGTAACCGCTTTGCACTTAGCCGACCACTCCACAAGCGCGGGCATGTTTTCCCAGCTCTCTACCGCCATCTTCCAGTGATTGTCGAGTCCCGCCTGAGTCTCGTACATCTCATCCAGGACGAACATCGTGTTGCCCGTAGGCTCTGAAGAAGGGTTAAAAGGCTCCTTCAGCTCGGGCGCTTTAATGATGTTGTAGCGAAGGAGCGCAAGCTCGCCCTCTCTTGGGTGAGTCCTCTCCATCCACTGTGCGTGCTTCTGAAATGCCCTCTCTCCCTCCTCCACTATCTCAGGGGGTGCAATATATATTATTGTTATCTGCGTTTTTCCAATTGTAGACATTTTTACCGCCTCCTTTTTTATACTATAGCATCAAAATATTTAGAGTATAAAGTGCTAAATAACTCTTCTCTGCTGATTTTATTCATTATTGCTTTTGCGCATTATTGGTAATACCATAGTAAGAGGGTTTTGATATGGGTATAAGATTACACGCCTTTGCCATCTTCGTGCTTTTGTGCGCCGTGCTCAGCGGTTGTCTGCCTAAATACGTCGATGTTGACAAAGAAACAAACGAGATAAAGTTCAACTGCTATTCCATTAAGCCTCCTACCAAGGGCGTATGGAGTAAATCCTCCTCATTCTTCGAGCTTCACTGCGAGAACACGTTCGTTCTCACAACGGGCGGAGGCGAGGATATTTACTGGATCTATTTCTTGAGCGACCGCACAGAGTACTGGGACGAGAAATACGACGTAGACTACATGATGAACGAGACCGAAACCTCCCTTGCGTTCTATAAGCGCAAGATGCTCAATTACCAAAAGTACGGTATCAGGGAGATAAGCTCAAAGATCGATGTGGTCGAGGGCGTAAAGGACGTGGTGATTCGTTTAAAGTATCAATTCATCTCGCCCACTCCGGTTGTGTACAGGCTTGGGGGTAAGGAGTTCGTAGAGGAAACGAGTATAAAAGGTTATGAGAAGCTAAATCCGAGTAAGCGCTACTACTACGAAGTGATTCAGTATAACGTGTCCGAAGGGCCGTATAAGTGGTTTTTCGGAGACAGCGCCATATTCTATAAGATCATATTAGTTCATGTCTCAGTAAACGGCAAAAAAGACCCCGGACTTGAGGCGATGGCACTTGAGTTTTTAGAGAACGTCAAATTCATTCAGTGGTCTAAAAAAGAAGAGGGTGAAGTATAAAAAAGGGGCGCAGAACATGAGTCCCACTACCCCTAATATTATCTTCTTTTCTTTAAAGTCCTACATAAGCTCTGCAGGGGCTTTGTCTTTAATGCCGGGCCAGTTCTGATCGGCCTTAACAATATTGCCCGGGGTGTCTTCTTTCCATTTATTCTGTATGTCGCTGTTCAGATTAAGATAAAGCTTCTCGTCCACTATCTCCCAAACTTCAGGGTCTCCGACAAACTTTTTCCCGACGGCAACTCCGTAAGCGCAGTATCCCCCGTAAGCGGGCAGATACTTCTCAGGGGCTTTTTCAAATGCGTTCTTATTCTCTTCGCTCGCGAAAAGGTATGTCACTCCGTCCACTACTACAAGGTTGGTGCCGTCTCCCTTAACTGCTTTTCCTTCGGTATGGTATGACACTAGGTCATAGTCCTGAACACCTGTTGTGCTCGTCTCTGTGCTGCTAGCAAATGATTCAACGGCTCCGAAGCCCAGTGCTACTACCAAAACCGCTAATATAAAAGACTTAACTCTTGTCATGATAATCTCCTTTGAATGTGATTTGCGTTTAGATGAGATTTTTCCCCTTATGTGTGCGCATATTCTTTAAGTTTCTACGATGCAAATTTATAGATATTTGATTCCGAATTTTTCAAAAAACATATTGGGTATATGTGAAAGTGATTTAGAGGGGATTGTCTCTAATTATTGTGATCTCCATATTGAAATTATTCATGCATTGTTCTAGTCTCTTGATACAAGCACTCTGGGCGCATCGCTCAGCATAGTGTCAATAAATAATATCAAAGGAGGGTAGTGATATGATGGTAGCAAGGTGGCAGATAGAGGCAAGGTTCGGACATAAAGACCAAGCGCTTGCCTCGATGAAAAAATGGATCAAACAAATCGGTTCAAAGGCGGGCATGGCGCCTGACAAAGTGCGGGTGCTTACGGGCTCCATAGGCGCGCTCGAGTCCACCATAGAAACCGAGTTCTATATCGAAAATCTGGATGAGCTCGATCAGTACTGGACCAATCTCGCCAAGCTGAAGACCCATAAAAAGTGGGGGATAGAATTCGAGAAACACACCGTTTCCGGCACCGCCCACTGGCAGATATTCAGAGTTGTAGACTAGTTAATATCTAAGAGTTGGATAGTAAGAGTCGTCTGGTATAGATCACTATCAGCGAATCAGTTAAGCCGTGGAGAGTCATTCTCTGATAACAAGCCCTGTTCCTTTGCCGGTTATTATGTCGATCTCCCCGCTCACAATCCCTCCCTCGGCAACGACTATATATCCGTTGAGCTTTGGTTTGGGTATGACGGTTGTCATTGTCCAGTGTATCTTCAAATCTGTGTCCGGTCTTAACGGGGCCAAGAACTGCACCTCAAACTCCATGCCCATTACCAGGTAACCGGGAGCAATGTGCGTAGCGCAGCTTCCCATAAAGAGCGAGCTTGAATGAGGCCCGCACGCTATAATCCCCCCGAACCTTGAAGCTTTAGCTATTTCTTCATCGTGATGAACAGGGTTGAAGTCCCCTGAAAGCTCCGCGAAAGTCGATATCTCTTCTACTGTAAGCCTTAGAGGCTTCTCAAACTTAAACCCTATCTCAACCGGCGGTTCAAAATCTATTTCTTCTGTCATTAATTTTATTCCTTGGGGCATTAATATACTTAATCATATAAATTTGTCTTAGTTCTTTCTGATTGGACTCTGAAACCACAGGGGATTATAATTTCATCCACAGCGTTTTCAAATTCAATCCGGAGTGTGTGCATATGGGTAATAACCAAAAGAAAAATAAGAAGATCGACGACAAAGAATACGAAAAAGAGCTCAGAAAACTTCAGATAGAGCTAGTCAAGCTCCAGGGCTGGGTCAAGAAAAACGGCAAGAAAATAATCGTCTTATTCGAGGGACGCGACTCGGCGGGGAAGGGGGGTACGATAAAGCGCATCACCGAGCCTCTCAATCACAGGATATGCAGGGTGGCTGCGCTCGGAGTTCCTACGGAAACCGAGAAGACCCAGTGGTACTTTCAGCGCTATGTAGCTCAATTGCCCTCGGCAGGCGAGATAGTGCTCTTTGACCGCAGCTGGTACAACCGCGCCGGAGTCGAGAGGGTAATGGGCTTTTGCACCAAGGCGCAATACAAAGAATTCCTCCGCATCTGCCCGGGATTTGAAGAGGCGCTCATTCAATCGGGCACCATACTCGTTAAATACTGGCTCTCAGTCTCTGCTAAGGAGCAGAAAAAGAGATTTGAGGAAAGAATCGAGAACCCTATGAAGCGCTGGAAGATTAGCCCGATGGACATGTACGCCCGCAAGCGCTGGTACGACTATTCAGAAGCAAAAGACGATATGTTCCGATACACCAACACCAAGTTTTCCCCGTGGTACGTTGTAGACGCGGACGACAAAAAGCGAGCCAGACTAAACTGCATCAGCCACCTACTGAGCCTTATCCCTTATGAGGAAGTGCCTCAGGAAAAGCTCAAGCTGCCGCCGCTACAGAGGAAAAAGGCGCATATAAGACCCCCGATCAGCGAGCAAATGTTCGTGCCCGAAAAGTATTGATATACTTGTCATTGCGAGCGCAGGAAGTAAGCGAAGCAATCTTCTCTAATCTCGGCAGTAAATTAACCCACTTACCCTGAACCCTTTTTCTCTCCTCCCACTTGAGGGGGGAGGATTAAAGGTGAGGGTGATCGTTTCGTCATTCCAGGCTATGACCCGGAATCTCATCTTTTAGAAACTATTATATAGAAGCAGGGCGACAAAGAATCTTTCATTGTCAGCATTAAACCCGATATAGTCTATAATAATATTATTATGGGTTATGCACTGATATATATAGAGCTTCATAGATAAATAATATGCTGATAATCATCCAGGTCTTAGGTGGTATAGGGCTATTCCTCCTCGGTATGATCGTGATGACCGACGGGCTGGGGAACCTTGCGGGCAGCACCATTCGCACTGTGCTAATGCGTTTTACAAAGAGCCCTTCCACAGGTGCTCTCACGGGCGCCGTGAGCACGGCCGTGCTCCAGTCCTCAAGCGCCACCACGGTTGCGGCAGTGGGGTTTGTGGCCGCAGAGCTCATAACCTATCCCGAGGCGCTCGGAATAATTTTCGGCGCTAACATCGGAACCACTTTTACCGGCTGGATGGTCGTGATACTCGGGTTCAAGCTCAGCCTGGGATATGTGTTCGCCCCGCTCATATTCCTCGGAGCCATACTTCGTCTCTTCACAAAAGGGCGCATAGCCACTATCGGCTACACGATCGCCGGTTTCGGCCTCATCTTCGTAGCCATAGGGATCATGCAGCAGTCCATGGGCGAGCTTCAAAATGTCATCTCTTTTGAC
>Ga0209633_10001601_pt1 | contig 22885 bp, 19 predicted proteins | sample Cruoilmetagenom1_FD_187290 | JGI IMG/M metagenome (GOLD analysis project Ga0209633, IMG submission 187290) | Oil polluted marine microbial communities from Coal Oil Point, Santa Barbara, California, USA - Sample 1 (SPAdes) (version 2) | ecosystem: Environmental > Aquatic > Marine > Oil seeps ...
CTTAGAATTCTTTTTTTAAAAAAATAGAATTTCGTCAAGGTGCCTATCCTGTTTATCGGAGCTAATACTGGCTTTATCCGAATCCTTTCGACATAAAAGTTGAGTTTTCTTCTGTCCACAACGGTGGTTTTCATGGTTGTGGACTTTTTTTTCGAGGTTCTTATTCCTGGTTGAATTCCTATGTTTGATAAATTTGCAGATCTGGAAGATAAGATCTCTCAACTTGAAGGCAGACTGTCTGACCCCGAACTGGTAACTAATCAAAAAGAGTTTCGGAAAGTAGTCAAGGAACACGCCCATCTGACAAAACTGAACACTGTGTATTCGAGCTTCAGGCAGGTGCAGCAGGAGATTGAAGAGAGCAAAGCTTTACTCCATGACGATGATGAGGATCCGGAATTCAAAGAACTTGCCAGGGTGGAGATTGAGGAGTTGGAGACAAAGGAGAAGAAACTGGATGAGGAAATCAAGTTCATCCTCCTTCCCCGGGATCCCAATGATGATAAGAACACTTTTCTGGAAATCCGTGCAGGGACGGGCGGAGATGAAGCTGCCCTCTTTGTCGGCGACCTTTTTCGGATGTACAGTCGTTTTGCTGAGAGTATGGGATGGCGTGTTGAAACGATAAGTTCCAGTCCTCTTGGAATCGGAGGATTTAAGGAAATTATTGCCCTGATCAGTGGCGACAAGGTATATTCCAAGCTCAAATTTGAAAGTGGGGTTCATCGGGTACAGAGAGTACCGGAGACTGAAACCCAGGGACGGATACATACCTCTGCTGTAACAGTTGCCATTTTGCCTGAGGCAGATGAGGTTGAGCTGAATATCGATATGAACGACTTGAAAATCGATGTCTTCAGGTCATCGGGGCCGGGTGGGCAATCAGTTAACACAACGGACTCTGCTATTCGAATAACCCATTTGCCAACCGGACTGGTGGTCATATGTCAGGATGAAAAATCCCAGCATAAGAATAAGGCAAAGGCTTTAACTGTTCTCCGGGCACGATTGCTCGACCAGATGGAAAAGGAACACCATGACAAAATATCCCAGGATAGAAAGAGTCAGGTTGGAAGTGGCGATCGGAGTGAGAGGATACGTACCTATAATTTTCCCCAGGGGCGTATGACAGACCATAGAATAAATCTTACCCTCTATAAGCTGGAAGCAATTGTCAGTGGCAAGCTTGAAGAGGTTATTTTCCCTCTCATTGCCCATGATCAGGCTGAGAAATTAAAAGAAATTCAATAATTTTCTTAGTACTTTCAAAACAGCGATGGGGTGTCATCGTTTTGAAAGCATTCTAAAAAATCCGATTTGTTCGGGTTATATTTGATGCGTGTAAAAGAACTGTTGAAGTTCGGCATAATGGAACTCGAACAATCGGGTGTGGTGGAGGCTTCCACTGATGCACGCCTGCTTCTTGAAAACTGCCTGGGCAAGAGCAGAACCGAAGTCTTTCTTCTGGCGGAATCCGAGGTAGATGCAACCAGGCAGGAGCAGTATCGGCAATGCATTGATCGGCGTCAGAAAAGAGAGCCTGTTGGTTATATTCTAGGGCAGTGTGAATTCTGGTCCCTGCAATTTTATGTTACTCCCGATGTTCTTATCCCCCGTCCCGAGACTGAGTTTTTGATCGACAGGGCACTCTCTCTAGCTAAAAAAAATAATCTCAGTTCCGGAAATATTTTAGATCTTTGTTCCGGCAGCGGCGTGATTGCAGTTGTTCTTGCTAAAGAGACAGGAGAAAGAGTCACCGCTATCGATATTTCTGCGAGTGCGCTCCGTGTAGCTCAATTAAACGGCCGTCGACATGGTGTTCTGTCCGGGGTTGATTTTATTCAGGGCGATCTGTTTTCCTGTCTATTGCAGAATAAGATATTTTCACTCATTGTTTCCAATCCTCCCTATGTGAGTCGGTTCGATGTGGATAACAGTCTGGAACCGGAAGTGGCCCGTTTTGAACCGCGTCTTGCCCTGGATGGAGGAGAGAGAGGTTTGGATCTGATTTTGAAAATACGCAAGATACTTCCCTCAATGCTTAAACCGGGAGGTGAGATTTTTATCGAAATAGGTGCAGATCAAGGGCGGGAGGTACGCCGCCTTTTTGAAAAGAGTGTTACAGGTCTTCCTGATTTTAGTCTGGTTGAAATACTGATTGATTATGCTGGCCGTGATCGGGTACTACATGCCATGCTGGTAGAATGAAATATATTAAAGGAGATATGGTATGGAAAAACTGATTGTTGAAGGAGGTAGACCGCTCTCGGGTGAAGTGAGAATCAGCGGCGCCAAAAATGCCGCCTTACCGCTAATTGCAGCAACTCTTCTGGCTCCCGGCAAACATACTCTTCGCAATGTACCCGATCTCAGAGATACCCGCACTTTTATCAGACTGATGGGTGAACTTGGGGTCACCAGTGAACGAAAGGGAGATGTTGTTACTCTGGATAGTACTAATCTGATCCATGCCGAGGCTTCATATGATCTTGTAAAGACTATGAGGGCTTCTGTTCTGGTGCTTGGGCCACTGGTCGCCCGCCTTGGCAGGGCAAAAGTATCTCTGCCCGGAGGGTGTGCAATTGGTGCCAGACCAATTAATTTTCATATCATGGGATTGAAGGCTCTTGGAGTTTCCTGCAAGCTTGAAAATGGTTATGTGGATGCAGAAAGAAACACCCCTCTTCAAGGCAATGTGATCTACTTTGATATTCCTTCAGTAACAGCTACAGAAAATATTCTGATGGCTGCTGTCCTTGCGGAGGGAACTACAGTATTAAAAAACGCTGCCCGTGAACCGGAGATCGGTAATCTTGTGGATATGCTCAACGGGATGGGGGCAATAATCGAAGGGAAGGAGAGTGACAAACTTACAATTCAAGGGGTGAAAACACTTCATCCTGCAGATTGTAAAATTATCCCCGATCGTATTGAGGCTGGCACCTACCTTATTGCAATTGCAGCCACAGGAGGCAGCGGAACAGTGACGCACTGTATTCCAGGCCATCTTCCTTCTCTTCTTGAAAAGTTGCGTGCTACCGGATTGGCGGTGACGGAAACTGAGGACACAGTTACTGTCGGCTGGCCGGAACGTATCAATTCTGTTACTAAAAGGTTACAAAGTGTCGATATAAAAACTATGCCTTACCCGGGGTATCCTACGGATCTTCAGGCCCAGTTTATGGCGCTTATGGCTATTGGGTCGGGTATCAGTATGATCAACGAAACCATTTTTGAAAATCGTTTCATGCATGTGGCTGAGCTAAAAAGAATGGGTGCAGACATTAAAGTTGATGGTCACAATGCTGTTGTGACTGGTAAAGGGATGCAAGGTTTAAGCGGTGCGCCTGTTATGGCAACTGATTTAAGAGCCAGTTCTTCACTCGTTATTGCCGGTCTTGCTGCATCCGGCAGAACCGAAATCACCCGTATTTACCATCTGGAACGGGGGTACGATGATCTTGTCGGGAAACTGACGGGACTTGGTGCCAGGGTCTGGAAAGAGCAGGAATAGAAGGTTGTCAGGTAGAAGTGAAATTTATCACTGTTTTGGTGGAATAGTGACGATTTATTCCGGTTGGTTTGGGAGGGGCAGGGTGAGAATAAAAAGTGCGCCGCCTGTTTCTGCGTCTTCAACCCTTATCGATCCCTGATGTGCACTGACAGTCTGCTTAACTATAGCCAATCCTAACCCTGTACCATCGGCTCTGGATGTAAAGAATGGTTCAAAGATCTGTTCCTCACGTTCGCTTTTCGGGATCCCTGGTCCATTGTCAGTTATTAATATTTTCACCACCTCACCGTCTGCATCAGTCTCTATCTCATAAGCCGTTATTGCGATCTGTTCTTCGCCTTTTGGACAAAAGGCGAGACCATTGTGAATGAGATGAATGAAGGCAGTAAACATCAGTTTCTCATCTGCCCAGATGTCTAATGTTTTCTCTATGGTTACTCTGATTTCGCAGGTTGGCGGCCAGGTTGGATCTGCCTGGCATACCTGCAGTACTTCATCAAGACAGTTTTGAAGGGAAAACCATTTTCTGTTTGCATGTTCCGGTCGTGAGAATTTTAAAAAATCACCAATTGTGTCAATGAGTCTGGTCGACTCCCTGAGAATAATATTGGTAAGCTTATAACTGGTGTTATTGCCTGGATCAACAGCTTTGAAGTCGTTTGCCAAAAGCTGAGCGGAGCCTGATATTGCAGCGAGAGGATTGCGAAAGTCGTGGGAAATGGAAGCACTCATCATACCGATGGCGGCCAGTTTTTCTGTTTGCCGCACCTGTTTTTCCAGTTTCTCAATGTCGCTGATATCACGTAGAGTGATTATTTTTTGCAGTGAATCCTTCGAAGAGACGGTTTCGGCTGTATGCTCAACGGCTATATGAGCATAGCCTATGCGAATTGCCTCCCCGTCAGCTTTGGTGAAATTGGTTGTCAGCCTGAGGTTGGGTCTGGAAAGATCTAAATGCGGGAAGAGAGAGCTGAGTTCTTCTCCTATCATGGTAATAGCGGGACGTCCTGTTATTGTCTCAATGGCATTATTTGCTGAGGTAATGATATGGTGCTTGTCAATCGTCAGTATGCCAGTGGTGATATTATCGAAGATCTGTTTGTAAAGTGTGGTCAGGTGGTCAAATTTTTTTATCGAGACGTTTAGTGCGTGCTCTGTGGTGCTGAGCCGTGTCCCAAAAATTGTGCTTAATGCTGCAGCTAGAAAAAAGGTTAAACCATGTATAGCAAAATGATTGATAATCACTGCGGTGGATCTTGGTGCGAAAAAGATAAATTCCAGTACATAGCTGGGATAGAAGCCATACAGCTCCAGTGCCAGCAGGAAACCATACTGCAGGCTTGATGCAGCTGCAGCAAGCAGCCCCCCTTTTTTTGGAAGAATCAGTCCTCCGGCAATGATAGGAAAAAAATAGACAGAAGTAAAAATTGAGTTGGATGACCCTGAAAAAAAGACCAGAGCTGTGACAAAGAAGGTATCAAGCAGTATTTGAATAAACCCGAACTTTCGCAAATTACCTAAGAAAATAAGAAGGAAAAATGCGAAAAAAATGGTGATCAGATAGATGGAGAAAAGAAGCAGAACCAGAAGGTTCGAAGGCAGCACTATGATATCAAACTGTTCTCCCTGAAAAATAAAACTGATGCCCAGTAAAAGTGTGTAGAGGATGACACGCAGGAGCAGCATCCAGAGTAGGCGGGCTCGCAGATTCTGTTCTATATTGATCGTCTGCTGTGCACGGTCAGTCAATGATTTCAGATCCATTGGCACTAATTTATATCATATTTTTTAATTTTATAACGAAGGGAGCGGAAGCTGATCTGCAGAAGTTCTGCTGCGCGCATTTTTGAATTATCAGTTTTTTCCAGGGTGTGCATGATAAGACGTTTTTCCAGGTTGGTCAGAATATGTTCGATTCCCAGATCGTACAGTTCCTCCTCGCTGACTACAGTCTGAAAAAGAGGCTGGGCCTGGGTGGTCAATTGATCTGCTCCATGGTCTTCCTTGTTAGCTCCATAGAGGGTCAGGCTCTCCGGCAGGATAATATTGGAATTTTCCAAGGCGACACCACGTTCAATGATATTCTCAAGTTCGCGGACGTTTCCCGGAAAGTCATAATTCATCAGAACTTCGAGTGCATATGAAGATATCTCCTGTATTTCTTTATCCAGCAGCTTGGAGTATTTCTTTAAAAAATGGTCAACCAGGAGGGGGACATCACCCTTTCTTTCACGTAAGGGAGGAACCCGGAGAGGAACAACTGCTAATCGATAAAAGAGATCTTCTCTGAACCTCCCAGCGGCTATTTCTTCTTCGAGAATTTTGTTGGTTGCTGCAATAATTCGAATTCTTATGTGCTGTATACGAGTGCCGCCCACCGGTTTTATTTCTCGTTCCTGAAGCACTCGCAGGAGTTTTGTCTGTATAATTGGTGTGAGTTCACCAATTTCATCGAGAAAGACTGTCCCGTTGTCCGCCTCATTAAACAGTCCGGGTTTATCATGAATGGCGCCTGTAAAAGAGCCTTTGACATGACCGAACAATTCACTTTCCATCAGGTCTTCCGGGATGGCACTGCAGGTGATTGGGACAAAGGCTTCATCGGCTACCCTGCTATGATCGTGAATAGCCCTGGCTACCAGTTCCTTGCCTGTGCCGGATTCACCATAGATGAGTACATTAGCCGGGGTTGGCGCAACCCGTTTTACCATGTCGAAGATTCTGAGCATCTCTCTACTTTGTCCGATAATTCCAGGAAATGATTCGGACGGTTGCACTGTTTGCGGTGTTTTTCGGCTTTTACTGGTGGCGGATTCGATGACTGATTTTATTTCGTCAACATTGAATGGTTTGCTGATGTAATCAAATGCATCATTTTTCATTGCCAGAACGGCATCATCAGGAGAAGCAAAGGCTGTAATCATGATGACCGGCAGATCGGGTAGATCTCCTTTTATTTTTTCAAGGAGTTCAATGCCGGTCATTCCAGGCATGCGGATGTCAGTGACAACAGCATCAAACGCGTATTTCTTGATCGCATCAAGTGCAGCTTTGCCGTTTTCTGCAGTAACAACATCATTCCCTTCTTTTTCCAGAAGAATTTTCAGGAAGTCTCTCATGCTGCGTTCATCATCAACTACGAGTATCGATGCCATAGCCACCTGGTTTGAGTTAAAATAGAGAAGAATGGATCCTGGGAGCTTGTCCGAGAATGCATTTCACCCCAACTCTTCGTTATTATCATAAAATTAATGCTCGCAATATCAACCGTATAGCTGTGCTTATTTTTCTGGCAAACCTCGATTTGAGAAAAAATGATTATTCTTGGACAGCCTTCTGGGTGAAAGAGTGAAGAGCTGGTCGCACTCTTTTTCTCTGGTCTGTATTTGCTTGATTTTATAATAAATTGGGGGAAGAGACAAGGAATGAAGGAGAAAAGAAAGAGAAAATAAGCGGGGTTGCTCTGAAGGGGGACTGGGAGGGGATTATCCCCTCCAGTAAAAATGATTATTCATATGGCAGTTATCAGGCAAATTCTGCAACCAAATTTCTGGCAGATGAGGTAAAGAGTTGCTCTGCAGATACGATATCTTTTTCCTTTGTCTTCTCTGGATTGTTTTCTTGAATATCCTGGAGGAGAACAGCGTCGTGGATGATTTTTGATTCAACGGAAGAAGGCGTTTCACTTTTTTCGTGTTGGGCAAGTAATTCACATACTTCACTTATCATTGTCTCATCGGCCGATAATTTTTTTAGAATAGTTTCAGCCGTTGAGATTCCGATTCCGTTAAGGTATGCAGCGCAGAGGATTGCTGCCAGATTTCCACCCTCGGACTTGCCTATATTTTCGGCATGCCGCGCAATTTTCATAGCTCGACTTATACGTTTGAAATCAGTTTTATAGTGTCGTTTCATCTCTACCGCAACCTTATCTTTGAGCAAACTATCCTGCACTCCCTGAAATTCCTCGGGTAACGTTCCGAGACATTGTTCAGCAAATTGACAATACGCGGCACAGCCAAAATCCATCTTGGGATTTACAAAACGATGGTCACAGTGACTACATTTTCTGCTGGTGTCATCCTTGTAGAATTCAACTAACTGACCGCACTTTGGACAGTCAACATTAAATATCGCATTATCTGTCCAGTATTGCATATCCTGGCCCGGGCATTTCATGGAAATTCTCCCTTATATTAATTGATGGCGTCGTAAAAAGTCTGATCTACGGTGCTGATAAAAACACCGCGCCTCGGAGTCTACGCTTACCTGTATATCAAACTTTTTACGACGCCATCTTAATTATGATGTGTCTTCGTTTCTTCGATACACGGTAATGATGATCTTATTAAAAGTATACTCTTTGAGTGAATGTTGATCCTTGATATAGGTCAAAAAAGGAAAAGCTTTACAGGAAGGAACAGACTTTAACGGCGGGGGGAAGGAGGTACTGAAAGACAATAGCTGCAAGAGAAACGGGAAGAATGATTCTTCCCGTTCTTTTCTTTATCGAACTAACACCCATGAAATAAATTTCACAACGAAGCATGAAAGTGATGTAGTCGGGATTCGAAGGGGTATTGTCAAACGTCCTCGCCAGCTGTGGATTTTTTTACAGCCCCTAAGCAGGGCAGTGTGTATCCATCAGCTTCTCAACCGCAAGAACCGATGAGGAAGAATCCGGTAGATCAAGGAGTGATTTTCTTTCCATGTCGAATTCGAGCAGTGCGGGATCATCGGGAATGGTGCCAACGATTGGTACACCAATTTCTTCAACTTCATTTAGAAAGGCGTCACTCAGTTTTTCAGGGGCGCGTGTAACAACAATCCCCAGTTCTTTGACATCGAGATTCAGTCCTTCAAGCATAGCGTGAATTCTACGCAGGGCTCTTAAACCTCTGAGAGAATAGTCGGTTACCAGAAAAAGTATGTCCACCTTGCCACTTGTACGTCGGCTCAGGTGTTCCATGCCGGCTTCGTTATCGACCACCATGTATTTGTAATGACCGCCAAGTTTTTCTGTAAATTTATTGAGGATATTGTTGACCATACAGTAACATCCCTGTCCCTCCTGTCTGCCCATCACCAGGAGGTCAAATTCCGGTTTTTCGATAAGAGCCTGCTCCACAAGTGTTTCGAGATAGTTGATTTTGTCCATTCCGGAAGGAATGCCTTGAGGATCTTTCATATAGTTTTCTCGGATATCGCCAATGGTGCTGGGGACTTCAAGTCCCATTGTTTCTCCAAGATTACTGTTTGGGTCGGCATCAACCGCAAGTATTGGTCCTTTATTTGACGCTGCCATATTTCGAATGACAAGGGTCGCGACAGTAGTTTTACCGACCCCGCCTTTTCCTGCAAATGCTATAACTTTACTCATAAATTTCTCCGAATGATGTTCATTTATAGGGAATAGTCCTCAGGTTCATGAATAGTAAGCATCCTCTGGAGAATGGAAAGAAAAAACCACCTCATCCTATCAAAGTTGAGGTGGTTCTGTAGTCGACGTACAACAGGCGAACAATTTTTTATGCAGCTACCTTTTTCTTCTTTCGTCTCTTTTTTTCTTCAACAGGAGGGCCGAGTAGTGATTTAAGGCGCTCAATATCATCAGATTCGATAGTACTGTTCTGCACAATTCCAAGTGTTTTCTCGTCTATTCCAAGACATAGGCCTAGAAGTTGGGGGTAGAGAAGAACCGGAAGAAGCTTGTTTGTCTCGTTGCCCTGAGGAAGATTTTTTTGGGCGGTATCAAACTGAAGATGACAGTAGGAGCATATAGGAGTGATATACTCGGCACCGGCACTGAGTGCTCCCCTAATCTTATCTTTCAACAGGATCTGAGAGAGTTCATCGTTGATACCTGCCAATGCAGCACCACAGCATTCCAGCTTTCCCTGCCAGTCAAGACTGGTGGCCCCGGCTGTCTGCATGAGTTCTTCTGTTATGGCAGGAACAAACGAGTCATCAAATTTAGTGATTTCACGTGGACGAAGTATATGACATCCGTGTATTACCGAGATCTTAAGGTCTTTAAATTTATTGACCAGTTTGGATTTGATTTGCTCGGTGCCAATATCTTCGTGTAATACTGTCAAATAGTGCTTTATCTGTACTGTTCCTTTGTATTGCAGGTTCTCGCTTGCCAGGACAGCATTAAGCTCGTCCTTGAGCTCTTTATCACTGTCCAGCACATGTCGGGCTTTTTGAAGGCTGGCAAAACAGCAATTACAGATGACCAGTATATCAAGCCCTGCTCTCTCTGCGATAGCCATGTTTCTGACGGAAGGCAGGATATAAGCTTTTTCATCAACATTGCGGACAGGATAGCCACAGCAGTTAAATTCCGGTATCACTTGCAGCTCAACTCCAAATTTATTGAGTACTGCCTCGGTTGCATTGGCGTATTGCTCTATACGGATAGGGATATTGCAGCCCTGGAAAAATGCGTATTTCATGCGTTAGCTCCTGCCTCTATTTTATTAATGGCATCATTTTTCAAACTATAGAAAATGTCACATAATTCAACTTCATTAGGACAGTGTTCCTGGCATAAATAACAGGTTGAACAGCTCCAGATCATTTTGGAACCCATGGCAAGTTCTGTATTGCCGATTCCCAGACTGAACATAATTTGATGTGGGAGTAGGCCCAGCGATTCTGTCGGATTATCGAAACTGCGCACAACAGGACAGATATTTGTACAGCGTTGACAGGAGAAACAGCCTTTGAAACTGTTATTGTCTACACCCTGCTTTCTAGAGAGAGTCATCGGCAGACTGACATCCGAGAGCTGTTTAAAGCTCTTCTTGAAAAGGTCAGTAACTGTTTTAAGTGCCTTAAGATGATCTCCGGCAAAATTCTGAGCAAGCGCAAGAGGAAAAGAAAAGTGACTCAGCATCGAGGTTTCGGGGATGCCCTTCTCAAGAAGACTGTACCTGGCGGCGACAAATATATCTTTAAGGTTAATTCCGGACGGGCATACGCTTGTACACCGGTCACAACTTGTACATACATAGAGCCCTTCCTGCAGACGTTTCAAGTCGGCTTCGTCGGTTACCTTGCCTGCAGCAAAATCTCTCAGATACTGAACCTTTTCAGAGGGCAGAATAAAATCATTCTGGAAAGATTCAAAAAACATGTTTGAAGAGCATTCAAGAGAGCAGGAGCCGCAATGGGTGCAGGCAGACAACCCTATCATCTGATGGGTAAGCTGGTTTGCCGGTGCTTGTTTGTTGTCTTCTCCAATAACCCCTTTGATGAGAAGGCTGACAGGGGCTGACACCATGTGAAACATTTTACTGAACGGCAGCCAGGCGAGAAAAGAAAAACATGCAGCTATATGCAGAAACCAGAACAGGTTTACTGCAGTGGCATCTCCAAATATTGCAGATATAGGGCGTGTTACACCTTTTACTGCAAAGCTGGCAAAAGCGGAGCTGTTTGGGGCATGGCATTCCATACAGCTGTCGCTGTTGACTTCCATTCCTGAAGCAACCAGTTCACTCGGTTGTGGTTTCTTCATACGGGGGGAAACCAGACCATTTTCCTGTACCCAGTATGCCTCAAGAGCCTTTGTCTCCTCTTCATCAAAGGAGCCGTACTCCTCAATCATGTTCTGATAGGTGGTATAAGAAGATATCTTGGAACCTTCCAGCAGCATGCCGGAGAAGATGATTACTGCAATAAAAATCAGTGCCGCCCAGTCAGCGGGGTTGGTTTTTAATCTTTGCGGTTTAAGCGTAATTCTTCTGAAAACAGCAATACCTAGTCCTGCAAGAACCATCACCCCGAACAGATTCCGTAAAAAGAGATAGGGGTTGAGGGTGGGCTCGTAATCGCTGAAAAAGTTTGCAGTGACGACGGAATCCAGGGCATGCATAAGAAAAAGCATGATAAATCCGAAAAAAATAAGGGTATGGGCAGTCCAGCGGAGGTAGCTTTTATCAAATATTCGCTTCTGGAAGAGCAGGTCGACAAAAAAGGATTTAACAATAAGAACAGCTTTGGAACTGAATAAAGCTGCCAGAACGGCTCCGATCGCAGTTGAAAATCTCTGGCCGGCAGTTACCGGCGCCGGGGATGGTTGTAATCCTTGAGAAAACCAGATTGAAAAACGAAAAAATAAACCAACAAGGCAGATAATAAGTGCCAAACCTAACAGTATATTGATAGTCATAATTTAATCTTTATACCCTCAGTTCCTTTTTCCAAACAGTGGAATAATTTTTGAAATATCAATTCACGCCTGGCAAACTATAAATTTGAACAATAGCTCACAACCATGATCGATGCTTATTTCCTCTTTTACTCTAATACCTTCAGCTATTTAACAAGAACGGCGTTCACCCTATTGTACGACAGAAAGCTTTGGGCAAAACGTAGAAATTATCACAGCAGTGATTACCGCTCAACTATCGCATTTGTAGAGAAATCATCGGTGAATATACAGTTTTTTTTATTAGACGTCGAGTATCTATTTGAGAAAGATAGATTTTTGCTGATTAAACGAGATGAAATTTCTTTGTGATCTGCTGTTATGGTAATTTCAGGAGCAAGGTGGCCTTAGCTGCAGCAGTTTTTTTGTGCAATATTCTGTAAATACTTATATCTTGTCGGGATGTGGAGAGAATATTTTTTGTGCTTAGATGAATCATACCCTATGATATCTTGAGGAAAATTATGGAATCAAATCAGTTCGGCGGTGCTGCTGAATATGTTTTGGATCAGGAACTGGCCAAAATTGTAAATATATCGATAGCTCTAGAGATGCCTTTACTCCTTAAAGGAGAGCCGGGAACAGGAAAAACTATGCTGGCCCATGCGATTGCAGATACACTCCGGATGCCGCTTATAGTACTCAATGTCAAATCCAGTATGAAACTGGTTGAGGCACTCTATCAATATGATACCCTTACTCGCTTAAATGACAGCAGGTTTGGTGATTCAGGTCGTGATGTGAGTGATATCGACGCTTATATCAAGATGGGGAAAATAGGTCAGGCCTTTACCAGCGATAGTCGGGTTGTCCTCTTGATTGATGAGATTGATAAGGCCGAATCAGAATTCCAGGATGATATGCTTGATGTACTGGATCAGATGCAGTTTGATATCATTGAGACTGATGAGGTGGTGAACGCAAAACAGAGACCTGTGTTTATCATTACCTCAAATGCAAAAAAGGATCTGTCTGATCCTTTTCTTGGTCGGTGCAATTTTCACCATATTGCCTTCCCCGATCCTAAAATGATGCGGAATATTATTAATGTCCATTTTCCTGAATTAAACAGGAAGCTGGCAGAAAATGCGGTGAATACATTTTACGAATTGAGGAATATGGACGGTATTGAGAAAAAACCGGCAACAAGGGAACTGATAAATTGGATCAGAGCGCTTCTCGTGGACCCGGATTTTAAGCATGGCGATATGCTGCATAAAGAAATCCCTTATCTCGGAGTACTTTTTAAAAAGAGTGGGGATTACCAGAGAGCAACCAGTGTTGGGCTGAAAAAGCTTTTTTTCAAAGGATGAAGGGGTCGTCGGATAGATCATGTTTATTGATTTTTTTTATAAATTGAAAGAGGTTGGCATAGTTGTAAGTCCGACTTCTTTTCTCACTCTTCACAGGGCCATAAATGACGGGCTTGCTAATTCCCTGGATGATTTTTATATTGTTGCCCGTACAGTTCTGGTGAAAAGTGAACGATATTTTGATCTTTATGATCAGGTTTTTGCTCATGTTTTTCAAGGGATGAAATTACCTGAGGCTGATGACTTTGAGTTTGATTTCCTGGCCAACAGCATGTTGCAGGAGTGGCTTCAAAACCCGAAATCCATTGCTGACAGTCTGGGGGTCGATGAGAAAAAACTGAGTGCAATGTCCCCCGGGGAGTTGCTCGAGTATTTCAAAGAGCGACTGAAGGATCAACAGGGGAGGCATGATGGCGGTTCGAAGTGGATTGGTACAGGCGGGACTTCTCCTGTGGGTCATTCGGGTTATCATCCCGGCGGCATGCGTGTCGGAGGGAAATCACGCAACCAGAGTGCTGTCCAGGTGGCTGCTGAGCGTAGATATAAGGACTATTCAACAGAGGGGCCTCTCACACAGAATTCTATCGGGGAAGCGCTGAAGAGACTGCGGAATCTTGTACCAAAAGGGGCAAGAGATCAGATCAATGTCGATGCCTCTATATATCAGACTATGAAAAACGGTGGTGAAATTGAGCTGGTTTTTGAAAGGGGAATTGTTGATCGGCTGAAAATTATTTTGGCCATAGATAATGGCGGTTGGTCGATGGAACCTTATGTTCATATTGTGCAGACTCTATTCAACTATTCAAAATCACAGTTTAAAGATCTTAAAACCTATTTTTTTCATAACACTATTTATGACTATCTCTGGGAGGATCCTGCCCGATACAGCAAACCGGTAAAAATAGATCAATTTATACGACTTGATCCTGAAACCCGTCTGATTATAGTCGGTGATGCCTCGATGGCACCCTATGAATTGATGGCAGCGGATGGCTCGATTTATGCGATGGAAAGAAGCGGGAAACCGAGCATTGAAAGGCTGAAATATCTCGCGGATACATTTAATCACGGGATATGGCTGAATCCCATTCCAGAAAGAAACTGGGGTTATACCCGTACCATTGATGTAATTCAAAATATTTTCCCCATGTTTGAACTCTCCCTGGACGGTTTAGAGAAGGGTGTTGGGCAATTAATGAGTCGATAGTAATAAGAGTGACAATATCAGTTTTGATATTACTCTCTCTACTTTGTTATGGTTATTAATGTTGATGGCGTCGTAAAAAATCCGATCTCCTTCGTTGTAAGTTTTTGAAAGACATTTGGCATACCACATGTATAGCCAAGTGTCTGTCAAAAACACTACACCTCGGAGTCTACGCTTATCGGACATAGCCATCTGTAATTTCCGATAAGCGTAGACATCGAGTGATCTTTTAACGAGACCATCAATGATTTAACAATTCAACAAATTTTAAAGGTGATTAGAGTGTTTCCATTCAAGCCAAACTGCCTGCCTTTGCTTATTGGCAGTCTACCTTCCGACAACCACCGGGAAGCAGCTGAGTTAATATTTGACTACACGCCTCAGATCCCTATCTGGCCCCAACTACCCGTATTGAAGGAGGAGGGGATGATTCGACAGTTTATTCCGGGGCTTCCCGGAGTTACTGAGAGTGATGGGAAATTATTTATCGATACAGAGAAGGAAGGGTTTGATGAGGAGCTCCTTGCCTTTTATGAAGAGTATATAATGGTGTCCGAAGGTGGAGCTGAAATTGACCAGTCTAGATTTGTCCTTTCCCGGGATGTGGCTAACGGGTTTTACGAATTCTTACAACTTGCCGAAGAGAAAAAGGGTGATCTTGTTGCATTAAAAGGGCAGATTACAGGTCCGGTCACATTTTGTACCGGACTTGTCGACCAGGCCGGCAGAGCGATATTTTATAATGATCAGTTGCGTGATACTGCAATTAAACACCTGGCGATGAAGGCAAAATGGCAGATCAGCAAAATGGCTGCTCATTGTGATCGGACAATTATGTTTTTTGATGAACCCGGACTTGCCGGGGTGGGTTCTTCAGCGTTTATTACAATTACCGATGATGATATCATCTCCTGTTTATCTGAAGTGTTTGAGGCAGTTCGTTCAGAAAACGGTCTTAACGGTGTTCATGTATGCGCCAATACCGAGTGGTCCGTTATTTTTGAATCAGGCGTGGATATAGTCAGTTACGATGCCTATTCCTACTTTGATAAGCTCATTCTTTATGGGGAGCATTTGAAATCATTTTTTCGAAAAGGCGGGATACTGGCAACCGGAATTATTCCGACAGCACCCGAATTTGTCGATTCTGAAACGGTTGAATCTCTTACAGAGAAATGGCAGAGCCAGACGAAGCAACTTGTTGCTCTGGGTATTCCTGAAGAAAGTGTCTATGAACAGACATTAATCACCCCAAGTTGCGGAACCGGAACAATTTCTGCCAGTCAGGCTCGACGAGTGCTCAAGTTGACAAAGGCGGTTTCTGAGAAAATCAGGGGGTAGCAGGTGTTTGGGCTAGAGATTCCTCTGGAAATGAGTTTGCTATGAGCTGTTTTTTTTTTCTGATGTGAGTTGTTTGATCTGGTATTCACGGCTGGCAGCTGCAGAACGAGATTGTGCAGCTTCGCGATAAACCAGTTCTACCGGTTGGCGGGGGCGGGTATATCGTGCCCCCTGCTTTGGGGAGTTATGTTCCTGCAGTCTCCTGCTGAGGTTTGTTGTGATACCTGTGTAAAGCGTGAAGTCTTTGCATTGCACGATATAAACATACCAGGGAGGCCGGGAGTTTGTGGTCTGGCTCATTGCAAAATAGTGTTGTAAGTGGTAATGAGTTTGTCTTTCATAAATTGAAACCCTAACTGATATATTAAATCATCTTCATGAGTACTATAAGCGGAAGTGAAAAATTTGAAAAGCAGGTTCTGACGGAACACCTAAGAGAGTTGCGTAGTTGCCTGATAATCTCTTTCGTAGCTGTCTTTATCGGGTTCTGCCTCTCCTATATGGTCATTCGTCCCATCGGAACATGGTTTTTCAAACCTCTTACTGAAGTGTTGCCGGATGGAACGTCTCTTATTTTCACTTCATATCAAGAGGGGTTTTTTTTTATCTAAAGTTGGCCCTGGTCTGTGGTCTTCTTCTGGCTTGCCCTGTGATCTTTGCACAGATATGGCGCTTTGTTGCACCTGGACTTTTCAAACATGAAAAGCAGATTCTGGTTCCTTTTTCTTTCCTTTCGACGTTTTGCTTTATAGGCGGGGCGGCTTTTGGATATTTCGTTGTGTTTCCTCCCGCGTTCCGTTTTCTGGTTGGCTATAATAACGAGTTTTTGACTTCTCTGCCCGCTATAAGTGAATATTTTTCTCTGGCGACCCGGCTCCTTCTGGCCTTTGGTGTGATTTTTGAAATGCCGATTTTTATGGTGTTCTTAGCAAAGGTGGGAGTTGTCAATGTTGGATTTTTAAACCGTAATAGAAAATATGCCATTCTCGTTAATTTTGTTATTGCCGCCATCCTTACCCCCACTCCTGATATTGTGAATCAGATGATGATGGGTGTACCCTTGATGATACTCTATGAAATCAGTGTCGTTGCCGTATGGCTCTTTGGCCGAAAAGGATTTGGCGGCTTTGATGTCACCCCAAAGGAAGGTTGAAAAGTGTAGAAGAGAACCACTCCTGACTGGATTTCTTGTTGTTGTTGATGTATAAAGGAATGGAAATAAAATATTAATTCAACTGGATACATATGATTTTTTCCGGCAGAGGCCCTTGCATTCCAAGGGGAGTAAAAACTGGAAATATTTCTCCGAACCTGTAGCCCTGTGAGGCTATTTCGAAAATTGATTATGGAGGTGTTTTATGGGTATGAACACGGATTTTGAAAAATTGATCACTATTGGCAGGCCGCCGAACATCACCAGACTCTTTCCCCATTCCCGCGCATTGATTGTCAGTGGAAAGGTGGTTGATCAGGCAATGGTCGCTAAAGGCAAGGCAATGACGATAGCCGCCAACGGTCGGAACTCTTTTGTTATTCGAGGTGCCCTGCTGGCTGCCCAGCGAGCTGACGCAGTGTTGCTTATAGAAATTGCCAAATCGGAGTCAACTTACTGCCCAATTAATTTTTTCAATATTGCACTTTACGTGGACAGCATCTGCAATGAACTCGGGATCACAATTCCGGTGGCGATCCATGCGGATCATTACGGCATTAAAAGCGAAGAAGATATTTCCTATGCGAAAATGGAAATTCCTTCCATGTTTGACGCTGGTATAACTTCTATTGCGGTGGATGCATCCCATATGGAGGATGACAAAAACCTCTTGGCAAATATTGAATTGAATGAATTTATTCCCGGCTGGGCAGGATTGGAAACAGAGGTTGGAGAGATTAAAGGGAATCAGGGGCTTTCCACTGTCGATGATGCCTCTTTTTTGATAAAAGGTCTGAATGCTCATGGAATATTTGCTGACTGGATTGCCTTGAATAACGGATCATCTCATGGTCTGGAGGCAAGTGGTCAGGGCATTCAGGTTGAATTGACTGCCGAAATTCATAAAGCTATCGAACCATATGGTGTATCCGGGGCACAGCATGGTACATCAGGCAATAATTCAGATAAGCTGCGGGCAATTACCGGGACTACCAACACCACCAAGGCAAATGTTGCTACTGCTCTGCAGATGGTTTCCTGGGGGCTTGAGGTGAATGACTATGGCAATGCATTGCAGGATGTGAATGGTGATTTCATTAAGGCAGAAGGGCAGGGAATGTCCGATGAAATGTGGGAACGTATGACTGAATATGCGGATGAACACGGTATTAAAGGGGGCGATTACAAGAAATTGAATCTTCCCTTTGAGATCCATCTGTGTGCTCAGGATGAAAATATTCGTGGTCGCATGGTGAAAAGGGTAGATGAATTTGTTTATAATATGCTGGTGAATGTCTTCAATGCAGAGGGAACTGCCAGCCTGGCAAAAGAGGCTATTTTGAAAGCTGGCTCCTACGATCCCGGCCCAAAGGGCAGGAAGGTAGAGGATGTTGCCGACTGGACCAGAGAAAAGATCATTGCAAGAGCCAAAACCCTTGATGTAGACAAGGGACCGGACGGCGATTTTGACGATTGATCGGCAATTTATTTTATAATATCTGAGAGTGTAATGAAGAAAATTTTGATAACCGGTGCAGCCGGTTTTATCGGGGCTCATCTCTGCCATAAACTGATTGGTAGTGGGGCGGAAGTCGTTGGCCTGGATAATATGAATGACTACTACGATCCACAATTGAAATGGGATCGCATGGCTGATCTTACAGGCGGGAGTGACAGGTTTACCCATGTCAATATAGAATTATCCGACAGGGACGGCGTTAAAAATCTTTTTGAACAGCATAAGTTTGACGCTGTGGTTAATCTTGCTGCCCAAGCCGGGGTTCGTTATTCTCTTATCAACCCGCACTCCTATGTGGATACCAATATTGTAGGTTTTGTGAATCTCCTGGAAGGCTGCAGGCATAGCGGCGTTAAGCATTTTGTGTTTGCATCGTCCAGTTCTGTTTACGGAGCCAATACCAAAATGCCGTTTTCTGTTCATGACAATGTGGATCATCCGGTATCACTCTATGCTGCGAGCAAAAAATCAAATGAGCTTATGGCACATACCTACAGTCATCTTTTTGGCCTGCCCACAACCGGCTTGAGGTTCTTTACAGTTTATGGGCCCTGGGGACGGCCTGACATGGCCCTGTTTCTCTTTACCAGGGCGATTCTGGAAGACCGTCCCATCGATGTTTTTAATAACGGAAATATGGAGCGTGACTTTACTTATATCGATGATATTGTTGAAGGCGTTTACAGGGTTATCCATAAAATTCCTCAGGGGGATGCAGCCTGGAATGGAGACAGTCCGGATCCGGCTACCTCCTATTGCCCATATCGGGTATACAATATTGGTAACAACAGCAAAGAGAAACTGCTGCGTTATATAGAGGTACTTGAGACCTGTCTCGGCAAAAAAGCGGAAATGAATTTTATGGAGATGCAGCCCGGAGATGTACCTGCAACCTACGCCAACGTAGATGATCTGGTGGCTGATTTTAATTACAAACCGGATACAACGCTTGAGTACGGTATCAGTAAGTTTGTTGACTGGTATAAAAGCTATTATCAGGTCTGATGGCGTCGTAAAAAGTCCGATCTCCTGCGTTGTAGGTTTATGACAGACACTACGCCTTGTATATCAAACTTTTTGACTTAGCCATCTGTAACTTCCGATAAGCGTAGACTTCGAGTGACCTTTTTACGAGTTTATCAGGTTTGATAGTCTTGTAAAAACTTCACCTACTCTTCTTCTCGCATTAGTTTTATAGCGGCACGGATAATTGAGGGGGGATCGATATGGCTGTTCTTCCATAGCGTTCTCTGCGTACCATGCTCGACAAACGTATCCGGATGGCCAAGAGTGCAGGTTTTTAGCCCATACTGTTTCCGTCTGCTGAACAGTTCGAGTATTGCACTGCCGAATCCACCCTGTCGAGCATTATCTTCAATAGTAACAACCCTGCCGCATTTTTTTGCCCAGCTGCAAATCAAATCCACATCAAGAGGCTTGATAAACCTTGGATTAATAACGGCTGCGTTGATGCCGACTTTTTTCAGACCTCCAGCTGCTTCAAGGGCAGGATAAACCCTGTTTCCGATCGGCAGCAGCAGTACGTCTTCCCCCTCGAGCATGAGTTCTCCACGACCGATCTCCAGTTTTTTAAACTGGCATGCCAGGGCCACCCCGCAGCCGGAACCCCGCGGATACCTGACTGCCGCCGGACCGTTGTGGTGAATCGCAGTAAAGAGCATATGCTGCAGCTCCTCCTCATCTTTCGGTGCCATGATTATTAAGTTGGGAATGAAACGGAGATATGAGAGATCAAACACACCGTGGTGACTTGGACCGTCATCGCCAACTACACCGCCTCTGTCAATAGCCAGGGTCACCGGCAGGTTGGGAAGGCATATGTCATGGATTATCTGGTCGAGCGCTCGTTGAAAAAAAGTGGAGTAGACAGCCACAACAGGGCGCATACCCTCTGTTGCCAGCCCAGCCGCAAAGGTTACGGCATGCTGTTCAGAGATGCCCACATCAAACAAACGGTCGGGAAATTCCTCTGCAAATTTTTTTAATCCTGTTCCTGAGACCATGGCTGCGGAAATGGCGACTATTCTGTCGTCTTTCTCAGCCATTTTTGCCATTGTATTACCAAAGACTTCGGTATAACTGGGGGGAACGCCTTTTGTTTTGTGAGGCTTGCCGCTGACTATATCAAAAGGACCTAAACCGTGAAAGATATCTGGGTTCTGTTCTGCGGGTTTATATCCTTTCCCCTTTTTCGTGAGGACATGTATGAGAACAGGACCCTGGGCGTTATCTCTTACAGTCTCAAATGATTCCAGTAAATCCTCAAGGCTGTGGCCATCGATCGGCCCAATGTAGTCAAAATTGAATGCTTCATAAAGCATGCCGGGGGTAAAAAAGCTTTTGAAACTTTCTTCACTTTTTCTGAGGATATGCAGGATGTTTTCTCCCACGTCTGAAACATGAAGCTTCTCCACGAGGTGGTTTTTCACCCGGCGCATGGTTTTGCCTGAGAGTTTGCGGCTCAAAAAGCTTGAAACTGCTCCCACGTTGGGTGAAATTGACATTTCATTATCATTGAGAACAACGATAAGATTTTTATCCAGGTGTCCTGCCTGATTGAGGCCCTCAAATGCCATACCGGCGGTCATAGAACCGTCTCCTATCACAGCAATGGCTCTGTTGTCATCATCCTTAAGGTGTTTAGCCAGGGTTATGCCAAGAGCTGCAGAGATAGAGGTGGAGCTGTGTCCCGTTTCAAAGGCATCATATTTGCTCTCCTTGAATTTAGGAAAACCACTTAATCCTTTATATTGTCTCAAGGTTGCAAATTGTTCCCTTCTACCGGTAATGATTTTATGGGCATAAGCCTGGTGTCCTACATCCCAGATAAGCTTGTCGTTGGGTGTATCAAATATAGAGTGCAGGGCAAGGGTCAGTTCGACAACACCAAGGCTGGGGGCGAGGTGGCCTCCTGTCCTGGAAACTGTCTGCACAATTGTATCCCTGATTTCTCCGGCAAGTGTTTCTAGTTCTGTCAGGGACAGGTTTCGAATGTCTTCTGGTGAGTCTATGTTATCCAGAAGAGAGGAGAGAACAACGGGTTGTATTTTCGACATAATAGTGTGAATTTAAGATCAAAAAGAAATGAATGGTTACCTTTTTTACCCCTCGGGGAGGGTTAAGTTCCGATTTGTTCGGGTAAGATCTCTAAGGTTTAGGCTCAGGGTTAGTTGCTCCTGGTATAAATATAATCCGCCAGGGCGCGAAGTGGATCAGCTCTATGATCAAAATCTTCCAGGGAATTCTTGGCAGCCTCTACAGCGTGTCTTGCCTGCCTGTGGGTTTCCTCAATACCGAAAAAAGCTGGATAGGTAGCCTTTCCTCTGTCTACATCGCTTCCAGCGGCTTTTCCTAGCTGTTCTGTTGTTGCAGTAGCATTAAGCAGGTCATCAACTATCTGAAAAGAGAGCCCGATTTTATTACCATAAACCGTAAGTTTGTCAACTTTATCTGCTGTTGCTCCGGCACCGACAGCCCCAGCCTGGATCGAGCTTGTAATCAGTGCACCGGTTTTTTTTCTATGGATGGTGCGCAGAGTGTCAAAGGGAAACTGCTTGTTTTCATTGGCGATGTCCAGAGCCTGACCACCGACCATTCCAAGTGGCCCGGCTGCACGGGCAATAATATTGGTTATTGTGATCTGTTTTTCCGGGGATAAAGAGGTGATTTCAGATTGACTGAGCAAATCAAAGGCCCAGGTCAACAGGCTGTCCCCAGCCAGAATAGCTCCAGCTTCACCAAAAAGTGTGTGGTTCGTTGGTTTTCCACGGCGTAATTTATCATCATCCATTGCCGGTAAATCATCATGAATCAAGGAATAGTTATGAATACACTCAAGAGCACAGGCTGCGGGTAACAGACAAGCTTCAACTTTCGGGCTGTCGTCTATGGCAGCCGCCGCGGCTAGACACAGAATAGGTCTAATTCGTTTTCCTCCGGCAAAAAGGGAGTATCGCATCGCTTCAATATGCTCCTTAAAGGGATCGGAGGTTTGAAGCATGTATTTTTGCAAGGCTGTCTCTACTTTCTGCCGCTTACTATTCAGATAATTCTTGATTTCCACTTTCGGACCCGTCAAAAGGAATTGCTTCAAGCTTACCGTCTTTTTCAAGCAACAGTTCAACTTTTGCCTTTGCTTTTGTCAGTTGATCACTGCAATAGCCCGCAAGTTTTATTCCTTCATCGAATTTCTTCAAACTGCTGTCTAGATTGAGATCACCATCTTCCAGTTCTTCGGTGATCTGCTCAAGTCGTTCCAGTGCTGATTCAAATGTTTTTTTTGCCATATCAGGTTGTGTTCGTTAAAAGAGAGTTGATTCGTTCATACTTTCCGGCTAGAACTACTCGCAATCAAAATGTCGGTGATTCCACCAAATCATACTCGGGATAAAAAATCATCGCTTATCTTTTTTAAAAACCATAACTCGAGTAGATGGGCTCTCATTGTTAATATGAGTCTCTTCAACTGGTTTAGATTGTATGGTTGACACGCGTAAGAATTTGAGAGTCTGCCAACCACAAAATCTTACGGTTAACACAATTTCCGAGGTATAATGATATCAGGGTGTTACATGTGTTAACCATATCAGTACCTTA
>Ga0209633_10001602_pt1 | contig 22858 bp, 16 predicted proteins | sample Cruoilmetagenom1_FD_187290 | JGI IMG/M metagenome (GOLD analysis project Ga0209633, IMG submission 187290) | Oil polluted marine microbial communities from Coal Oil Point, Santa Barbara, California, USA - Sample 1 (SPAdes) (version 2) | ecosystem: Environmental > Aquatic > Marine > Oil seeps ...
CGCGCAAAAATAACTTCACATTTTCGCATCTCAGCTTCAGCCCATCTTTGGCTGATACCTCACTCTCAAAAGCCTCGAAATAGCTCGCTATTCCTGTAGTTTTGCTCTCTCGGATCAGCCAAACCTGGACCAAATCTGAGCGCCAATTCTGCGAAGTTATTTTTGCGCGAACCCTTAGTCGGGAAAGGCCTGGCCCGGATGGTACGTCAGGGTGATGGTAAAATAATAGGGGGCATCGTAGCCCCAATCATCGTCCGGTTTAAGGTTTGGTGTGTTTGTTTCGGGCAGGCGCAGGTAATTGAAATCGCTTACGCCCAGGTAGAATTTGGCATTTTCGCCCCACTGACTGCCGATCCAAAATGGTTCATCGTCCGTTGGTGTGGTCATGTCGACGACATCCGTGGTCAGGGGGGTGGTGTCCCCGGCGCAGGCTTTGTAACCGTCCCGAGATGTGGGATCATCCATGATGATGGCATTGCGGTTGCTGTCGCGGTATAGCTTCCACACATATTCCACCTCACTGCCCGGTGCGGGAACCACCAGACGAACCTGCACATCATAGTACCAGGCGGTTTCTGTGCCGTCCGGGTCAAGCTTGCTCAGATCGATCTGAAAAAAGTCCCGATCATCCTGGTGGTCCACATACCCGCAGATCCAAGGGAAGGTAATCCTCGTCGTGCCGTCGCCCGGCGTGGTCATCTCAATCCCCTCGGTCGAGGGATTTCGAAAATCAAGCCAGTCGGAATTGGCCTTGAAAGAGGGCTGCAGGCTGGAAAATATCTCCAGCTCAACTTCATCGACTTCATCGGCCTCCGTATCGGTTTCGCCGTAGTAGTGCAAGGTTCGGCCAATGGTCTGTGCCGTGTGTCCCGGATCGCCGGCCACCGGCTCGCTGTCAGCCGTGATCGCGTAAGTGATGTTGCTGCCTTCGTTGTTTTGGGCATCGCAAACCTTGAAGTGGTATGTGGCGGTTGGCTGGAGATCATCCTGGGGAACCAGAACGGATGTCTTTAAATGGGTCAGGCCATCGCTGCCGTTCATGTCCGTCACTTTCTTGATCATCTGAACACCGCGCCAGATGGTCAATTGATAATCGACGATGGAGGCGTCTGCGATCAATTCAACAGAGAGGATACGGGGTGTATCCGTGTCGACCGTTAAACCATACCAGTCCACATCCGAATGATAGCTGACCATCCCTTCGGTGGGGCTGCCGCCGACCAGGTCGATGGCGCTGTTGACCGTATTGTCGTCGGTGGTTTCGACTGTATCATTCAGCGTGGATTCTTTCAGTTGCACCTGGTAGGAGGACCGGCGATCCAGCCGCCGCGTGTTGGCCGGTGCAACCGCGATGAAGTACTCACCGTTCAGGGTCCTGAATTGATTCTGGTAAGCGTTGCCACCGGTGGAAAAATCGTGGGCGGTGACCATTTCCATAGCCGCATTGTATACCACGACCCGAATCGGTGCGGTTCCATCGATGGTTTCGCCATTATCGATGGTTAACCGGACTTGGTGGTAGGTGGTGGCACCTCCGGTCACTCCCAATGTAAACCGGTACCAATCCAGATCGCCGGCGTGGTCGGGGGATATGCTGGAGCAGCCATAATCGATAGCGCCGGCCGCCGTATAGGTATCCGGGAGATCGATTGCCAGGGGAATCGCGTCGTCCATAATATCGTTTTCCCGGGCTTCAACCACTTCTACGGAATCGATAGTGATGTCATAGGGCGCACCTGCATCACCATCCAGGCTGTCACCGTCTTCGACGATCAGAAAATAGGGGCTGCTGTCCGTCGTCAGATAAGCCAGGATGGTATGATACGGATCGGCCAGACGCTGGATGAGGTTCCCATTGTGGTCGTATAGGGAGACGGCCAGCTGTACCGGCGTGCCACCCACCGGTTTAAAGTGATCCACATTTACCGCAAATACCCCGGTGGTAGCGATGGCGAAGGTAAAACAGTCCACCTCGCCGATTTTATCGATGGCATCGCCGGCGGCATCGGCCGCACCGACAGACAGCAGTCGTGCGGTCGAGAAATCGTGGTTGCCATCGGCTGAATCTTCAAGCGTCGCCGTTAAATGGTAGGGAATATCGATCGCTGCATCGTCGTCCATCAGATCGCGCACCGTGATTGTCAGATCTTTGGGAACATCGATATAGATCCAAAGGTCCAGGTCGGCGCCCAGCATGGCCCCGTCGGGTTTATGCTTGCCGAACAGGCGTACCCGTTGACCGTTAATCTCTTCAAACACCGTAACCAGCAGGTCGACGTTGGAGTCGGACGTTTTTTCCTCGCAGTGGATATGCAAAAAGCGGTTGGTTTCGGCAATCCGCATGAGGTACGTATCCACCTCGCCTTCTGCGGAAATGAATTGGGTCTGGGTTTCACCGATATTCAGCGACCGCACCGCCGGTTCACTGTCGGCCGGGTCGCTGGTTGCGCCACCGCACGCCATGATAATCAACACCATGAACAGCCACATGCTTCGTTGTATGTGTTTCATCTTTTTCACCTATCATCCTCAATCGATGAGTTCGAATTGTCCATATCCGAGTGACTGGGTAAATGAACTGTCTTGAAGGGTATTGATGGTTACTTCAGCCATGCGGAAGACCGGTGGTGCATTGGGTCGGTCTTCCGGCACCTGGGCGATATACACACGAATCACGTTATCTCCGGGATCCAGAATCGTGTTGGAAAATAGGCCGCCGGTATCTGCGCCAATGGTATCCATGAGGCTGATATTGCCGATCTCGAGGCTGTATCGGCGAATCCCCTGGGGCAAGTCCGGAAATTGGATAGGGTCGGGATTGCCGTGGTCGGTCAACTGATAACTGTATGCATACCGGTCGCGAACCATGGGGTCATTGGTCAGAACATTGGTGTGATTCTGGATTTCAAAAACATCCAGGGTGCCGTCCAGGTCGCTGTCCTCGGTATAAAGATTCTCAAAAGGGTTGGTTCCCATGGCCATTTCGATGCCGTCAGGAATATAGTCCGCATCGAAGTCGGCCACAAAACGCCAGGTTCCCTTGATGGACTCTTCACAATCGGTTAATCCGTCATTGTCCTGATCCGGCCATATGCCGGAGGGCGGCGGTGGGCAACTGCTATCGTCGACCAACGGATCGGGCCACATATTGCCGTCGTCCATAAGCGACTGGACCTGGATTTCAAAATAGTCAGACAGGCCGTCATCGTCCGTATCCCTTGCCTGGGGATCGGTGCCGTGGCGGGTCACTTCCTCGTCATCGGTCAGGCCGTCACCGTCACTGTCCAGGTGCAATTGATCGAGGCCGGGGCGCACGTTGTAGTTATAGGCCACGATGAATTTGATCTTATAAGCGTTGGCCAGGCGCATGTCGGTAAAATTGATAAAATCGATGGCACCGGCCGAAGCAAAATCGCGAAAGGTACCGCCGCCGGCCTGGGCCATGCCGAACAAGGTGCTCTCGGCGTACTGTCGCTCGGTTTCGTATGCCGGAATATATTCTCCCGAAGCATCCCGAAAGAGTGAAGAGAGAAAAAAACTGTGGAAGTTGAACTGGCCCACACCTCTTTCTTCAGTAATCTGGGTCAGTGCTTCCACCTGATTCCAAATATCCTGGGGAAGCTGGGAGCCGGCATCCGTGTTGGGCATGCCGTCACTGAAAAAACAGACAATGTACTTGGAACGGGCCAAATCGTTTTCGCCGGACTCCTGATAAGAGGTATTCATGATGTCGTTTTCCACGACTTGGCGAATATCGGTCACGGCACCCACGTAGTCGGTGTAGGAGTCATTACGCACATTGTCCAGCACCCGGTTCAGCTCTTCCACCGAGCGGGTGTAGCCGGGTTCACCATAGCCATTGCGGGTTTGATCGATGACACTGCCGGCCCAGAGTTGAATGCCGAAGGAGACACTGGGGTAGTCATCGGTATTGTAGCGTTCCAGAAAACGCCGAACGGCAGCAATACGCCTGCCATAGGGTTCGTCCGGCGGATTCAACGGATCTGAACTGAGCATGCTCAACGAGCAGTCGATGGCAAAAAGCACCTTGACGGGGAACTGAATATTTTCCGGGTTTTCGGTGTGGAATTCACTGATGATGGTACCCGATTCCCGAACGGTGGTGCGCTCCAGCGGCGGCCCGTTGTCGCATGCCGAGGCACCCAGCAGACAGGCCGATAAAACTGCTATCACGAAAAATTGCCTAACCATCGCAAATGTCTCCTTTACCATTTTGATCGGTGTCCGCCTGGTCGGGGTTTGCCACATAGGGGCAATTGTCACAGGGGTCGCCGATGCCGTCGCCGTCCGCATCGCCGTTTTCGGAACTTTGAAGGTTTGGACAGCGGTCGACGCCGGGAATTCCGTTGTGGGCTTCATCCAGGCCATCGTTGTCGTAATCATCGTCACACATATCACCGGCGATATCGCCGTCGAGGTAATAATCACTGTTTTCCTGGTTGGGGTTTTCGTCGGTGATGCAGTTGTCTAGTAAATCGGGTATTCCGTCATTGTCGTCATCCGCATCACAGACATTGCCCAGGCCGTCGTTGTCAGGGTCATCCTGGCTGGGAAATTCGAGCTGCCCGGCATTCATGACCTCCGGGCATGTGTCCACGGCGTTGGCCACACCGTCTCCATCCCTGTCCGGATCGCAGGCGTCACCCAGTCCGTCGCCGTCTGAATCGATGTTGTCCTCGGTGGCCAGCTGGGGGCAATGGTCGCAGGCGTTGCCGAAGGCGTCGCCGTCGTCGTTTTCGCTGGGGTCATTGGGTATAAAGATGCAGTTGTCGACTTCGTCATTGTAGCCGTCGGCGTCGATATCCTCCTGCACGGAGAAGAGCGGCCCCCAGGTATAGGAGACAATCAGTGGGCCGCCGCCGGCGCCACCGCCGCCAATACCGCCGGAAGGCGGCGCCCCGCACTGGTTATCCGGACACTCATCGAAGAGCAGATTCCAGTCCGGCGGATCGGCGGAAAATACTTTTACTCCGCAAACCAACAGGAATGCCGTTATTGTCGCAATGAAACCTAATCGTGTTTTCATGGAATCTCCTCATCTCTGATCAGTTGATCTGTCGAACTACGAGAATTTCGTTGTCTTCATCGGAGAATGTGCAAATATGGGGCACGCCCCGGTCATTGAACCAAAGGGTATTGTACCTGCCGACGCTGCCATATTCCTCCGCGCTCTCGTGGTTCCAGCGCAGCCCGTTATACTCAGCATATTTTAAAAACCGGTGCAGGCGCCCCGAATGGGACTGCTCATCGTAATAGGCGATAGCCGGTTGTCCTTCATCCGTAAACGCCAGTGAGCAGTGGGATCCGCACCAGGTGGCCTCATCGACGATTCGTGATCTCCATGCCCCGCCACGATTGGTCGCATATTGGAGGCGATGCCCATTGTCCGGTTCGGGATTGGGCAGCCTGACGGAATAAGCGATGGCCAATGGTCGTTCGGCTTCCGGATCTTCCGGGTCTTCGGGATAGAATGCCGCACTGATACCGCCGATCTTCCAACCGTCGGGAAGGGTTTCCACAATTTGTCTACGCCACTGTCCGGCTTCGTTTTTAAAGGCCACCTTGAGGGCGTAGGTGCCCATGAAGTTTTCCCCATGTTCGGCATAGACGATAACCGGAAGGTCCCGTTCATCGAGAATCAGCTTGCAGAAATAGCCGACACTGTTATGGATGCCGTAAGTGCTGAATGCGTTGCCGTCTACCTGTTCTTCGATATTGGCATATTGTTCGATGTCGGCAATGGGGTCGGCAATGGTGGCTCTGCTCCGATGAACATAGTAGAGGTCGGGATACCTGAAATTGGCCGAATCCATACCCTCGGTAAAATACTGATAACAGATATGGAGATCTCCTTGGCCGTCCACGCCGAGAGACATGTTTTCAGAGGCGTGGCCATCCTGATACACCGGATTTCGATCGACGAATCCGACGGCGCCGGTGCTCTCCTGCCAGGTGCCGCCTTCATACCGGTTCACCATGATATCGGCCTCCACCTGCTGCAGTACCTCGTTGATTTCATATGTTGGGTAGATCAGGAACGGCGTGTCGCCGTCCAGGTGCATGTCGAATTGATCGCAACGATCGAAACCGTCCATGCCGGAGGGGGCCGGCCGATTGGAAACCACGTTTCGGGACATGCCGTCCGTATCCGGATCCCATACCAGGTGGTGAAGCCGGTGATAAAGGGGCGACTCTACTTCCGCCACGGCATTATACCAGGCAAAATGGACATTACCGCTTCTGTCCGGCCGGGCCACGACAAATGGAATGGTGGTGCCGCTTTCGTCCACCTGAGCGATGCGGACGATTTCCCAGTTACTGGGCCGGCCTTCGCTATTGTACGGTTCGACCGGATTTTCCGGTCCGTCACCGCAAGCGGTTGCGGCCAATGCGATGATGAAAATGGCGGCCCGGAAGTGTATCCGTCTACTTTTTAACCATGACCAGTTCATTGTAGATGGCTCCTAAACGCGGATGAATACTGTCTGAATCCGTATTCGTGTGCGAAACGTTTTTCAATAGATCCGAAACTTTATCCCCATGGCCATAATGTCTGTAAATACCGGCCAAATTCGTACGGGCGGCGGACAAGCTTTCATCCGCTTCCAAGGCCCTTTTAAACGTTTCCTTGGCCAACGGGTCTCGCCCGCAATACAAGTGGGTCAGCCCCACCAAATTGAGTAATTCCGCCTTGATGTGTCTCTGTCCACTGTCCAGCTTGGGCAATGCATTTTTCGCGACCAAGCCGGCCTGCCTAAAATCTCCTGCTTTCATGTAATGCTTCGCCAATTGGAACTGCAAATGCCCATCGTCGGGGGCGTTGAGAAGTTTGCCGTAAAGCTTGACCATCGGTTCCTGTTTCATCCCCTGGGTTCCGATTTCAACGCCGGCTTGACCCCCGGAAATACTTGTCAGCACGCCCTTGCCCCCCTGGGGATTGTCGGCCGGATGGAAATAGCCACTAAGTGCAGGGTCACAGATTTCCCATTTACGGGCCAGTTCGACGCAGGTCTTTAAATACTGACCGGCTTTGTCGGTATAGGCTTGGGCTTTCTGCCGGATCAGGTCACGATACTGCGCCTTTTGCTCGGCCGTAAGGTCTTGGGGAACCGGTGAGTTGAGTAAAAAATCGGCGAACTCGGCATTGATCTCATTGGCGCGAAAACAGGCTTTCAAGGCCCATGCCGGTGATTTGTAGGTCATCACCTGTTGGAAGTCCGACTCCAGTTTTTTCAACAGGGCCGCCTTTTGCTGTACAATTTTATTGTCGATCCGGTTCTTAAGACGCAATTTGTAATACGGCCCACTGGTGCCCGTTACCTGGTAATAGGCCAGTTCGGCCATCAAATCGCGTAGGTGCGGGTCCTGATCTCCCATCTCGGGACGGTACGTTTTTTTGGCCTTTCGATGGTATTTGTTGGCTTGTGCGCGGCGATCGGCGTGCAAATTGAGTACGGCCAACTGGGCGAGGGCGCGGCGTTTTCCCTTTGCCGACAATCGGCCTTGATAGGTTGTCAATTCCTGTATGATAGCCGTGGATCGGTCGAGTTGCTTCATGTTGTCAACGATGGCAAATACGATCTCATCCGATGATGTGGAAGAAGGCCTCGGCAAAGCGAGCAGACGACGATAGTTTTGATTGGCTCGGGCGTATTGTCCCAGACCTTCGCGAATCCGTGCCGCCTGCAGCAGAAAATCGGCGCGATTTTCATCTTTGGGATATTGTTTGCACAGGGTTTCCAGGTAATCCGCCAACATCCGCACCTGTCCGATGGACACCGACGCATTGATTAAAATGCCCAGGGTATTCTTTGCATGGGGTGAGTTCGGATATCGGGCGATCAATTTGCCGCCGGCATCGAACAAGGTGGGCAGATCCTTTTTGTCTTTGCTCGAAAGAATCAGCGCGTTTAGGGCTTGCTCGCCTATTTCCGTTTTTTGGCCCCGGTCGGCCACCTGAATCAGTTCCCGCCGTGAGTTCTCCCAGTCATCGTTTGCGGCCATGGTAATACTGGAAACCACCCTCGATCCGGCGTTGCGAACGATCTGGGCGACCTCTACCTTGAGTTTGGTATTGTGGATGCCGGCATTGGCGATAACGGCGTTGCCGTACCGGATCATCCCTTCATAGTTTTCCATCAGGTGGTAGGCGTCCAAAATCAAATGGACGGCGGCGGTGGTGGCCTTGTGCCGGGGATAACGATCGACAAAACCGGATAGATCCTTCACCGCCAACGCATAATCACCGGCGTCGTAGGAGACCCAGGCAACGTTAAAGTGCACATCGGGTGCATGGCGCGAATCGGCATATTCGCCGACGAACATTTTTCCGACACTGCGCAAACCGTCACGGGCAAATGCCGCCTGATAAAAATTCAGGTTGTCTTTGTTTTTCAATGCCCGGTAATAGGAAATCACCGCACTGTATAAGGTGTCTTTACGCTGTTTTAGATTGACGGTGGCCAACGGGGTTACCTTTTCGTACTGCTTGCCGGCCTCTAGGTAGCAGCCTGCCGAAAAAAGCGCTTCGGCATAGTTGGTGGCCATCTCTTCTACCACCCGGGTTTCGCTAAAGAAGCCCAGGTATTGCTCGTAGGCATTGGCGGCGGTTTCAAAATCCTGAGTAGAGTTGGTTTTGCCGGCCTTGGCATGCAAATGGGTGATAATATCACGTGCAAAAATTTCATAGTCGTGAATTAATTTCTTTTTGTCTTCCGAGGTCATACGAACGGAGTAGACCTGGTGCTCCAGGGCCCGAACAATAATCCCCACGTCCTTTTCCGCATGCTTGTAGGTCCCCAAGGCCTGGACACTTTCAAAAATATACTTGGCGTATTCCAGCAATTTCTCCGGATCCTGCCGGATGAGGGCCAATTCCCGGTATATGGGAGCGGCCTGGGCCCACTTTTTTTTCACATAATAGCGATAAGCCAGTTTTTCCAATACCGTTGTGTAGACCGGACGGGACCAGGCATACTGCTTGAAGTAGGCCAACGCCTGCTCAGCCGTCGCTTTTTTGTGAACTTCCGGGTAGCAAAAGGCCAAGTCGATAATGGATTCCAGGCGCACATCCACACGGCGGTATGTATCGATATCGAGCGCTTTGGCCGTTTGTGGACTGGTAACGGATGCTTCGAATAACTTCATCGCACCTTTAAAATCGGCTTGATTGATTTTACACCAGGCCAACTTGTACCGTGCTGCCGCCACGGCGGGGCTTTTGGGATATTTGAGGACTGCTTCATAGTGCTTCGTGCTCGTATCGACATCCTGTTTTTGATTGAAAAAATAATCGCCCAGGAGCAATTGTGCTTCGGGCGCATAGAGGCTGTTGGGAAATTTTTCGATCAGCTTCCGGTATTGGTCAATCATCTCGTTGGTGCGGCCCAGTTCATGATATTCATGGGCCATGAAGAAGTAAACCTTGTCCAGATACTGAAAATCGGGATACTGGTCGACAATGCGCTGGTATATCTCGACGGCCTGGGTTTTTAGCGTATTGGCCTCGTACTGATCCAAGGCCCGTTGTCCCCCCTCGTTAAATTGGCTTTTACGTAAAAAATAGACCAATCGCGACTTTTCGATGAAAAGTTCCGCCAGGCGTAGGTAGAGTTCCGGCAGGTAAGGCCGGTTTTTGGAACGACCGATTAATGTTTTGGTGTTATCAATGGCCAATTCGCATTTGCGTTTGTCCTGTTCGAGCTTAACCATGTAGCGCTTTTTTTCTGCTTCGGCATCTATTTCTTCGTAGACATAGGGTTCCGTTTCACCCGAACGGCTTTCCGCTCCTGAGAATAAGAATGCCGGCAGATTTTGAGGTATCAAAAGAATCAGCACCAGGCCCAGAATCCATTGCAGTGTTATTTTACGTAAAGGTGTCATTTGAAAAATATATCCCATTCTTCGGCGTTTTGGCACTTGTTGGGCAATATCACTTCATAATCGTCCAATTCATCGTTCCAGAACTCACCCTGGAAGGCATATACTGCCTTGCCCTTGAGCGCTTCGGTTGTGTCAGGATCAGGCGGTTCTTCTTCGTAATGGTAGCTGTGTACCCGTTGGTACATATCGATACCGATTTCATACTCCATGAGATGGGCTTCTTCTTCAAACTGCAACATGGAATTGGCCATATCCTCATACTTATCGCTGACCAGCGATTTGAATTTTCGCTCGATCTCCTTGCGTTTGAGCGTGTATAGTCGGTCCAGATATGTGGTCAGCATCGGATGCGGGTTGTTTTGTGAGAGGCCGTGCTCCTTTTCCAGTAGATTTAAAAATCGCCAGTGGCGCCGGATCCCGTGTTTATTGAGTAGAACGAGCAGCATGGCTTGGTTGTCATGCAAAGGTTTTCGCCGGTAGATATGTTCCAGGGAATCGCCGTAACGGGTCTTGAATTTATCCAATATCTGCATGGCTGTTTTGTAATGGCAGACATCTTTGTAGATAAACGATTTGAGAATATAGAATTCCGGGGTGAAGGCGTTTACATAGCTCGGGGCTTCAAAAGAGTAAAGAAGTCCCATGGCCCGTTCCGGATTCCCCAGGCGATAGTGGACCCAGGCGCGCTCGAGTAAGTTTTGGGCCTGTTCGACGATGTTCATTTCGATCTGTTGGTAGAGCAAGTCCGCTTCTGCAAAACTCCCTTTTTCATAGTATAAACGGGCTAATGTTTTTCGTGCATCGTCCTTTAGCGGGTCGCCATTTTCCAGTTTTAGGATTACGATTTTGAGCAACGACACGGCCTGGTCGATACGATTGTCATAGATGTCGCGAAGTGCTCGTTTAAAAAGATATTTGTTGTGGTAGAAAGTATCTTCGGGAATCTTGGTAAAGTGCTCGTCTCCCCATGAAAAAAAGCCGCGCTCCCAGTCATATTCCCCCTGATAATAGTGGATGAAATGGGCCACCCGGCCTTCGACGAAACCATAACTTTGGTCGCACAATGCGCGATCGATCAGCATATCCTTATCATAGGGGATCGTCCTGCTGATTCGCTCCAACAATTCCAGCACATAGTTGACAATCTGCGGATTGGGTTTGCGAGTCACCAAATGCGTCAGTGTATCCACGGCCGCATGGGTATAACCCAATTTGAAAAGACTCATGCCGTAAAAGAACTCAGCCCATTCATAATCCTGGTCATCCGGTGTTCGTGCGCTTAAAAATTCGAGGAGATGTTCTGCCGCCGGTTGGTATTTTTTCTTGCTGTAGGCGTCATATCCCAGCTTAAAGGAATGCTCGATCGTTTCTTCCGAACCACCGGATCGGTTGTCCGTTTTCACTGCAACCGTTCTGGTGGATGCCTTTAGATCAGGCGTTAACGGATCCAGGGCGGAATCCGTCGTCGATGCCAGGCCATCTCCCCATCGGGCACAAAGCATCAGTACCAGCAACGCAGCGATCTTTGCCAATGGTTTTGGTCGTCTATCCATTATTTAAAATTCTCTTTAATTTTTTCATGGTTGGGTCTTCTTTGACCTTGCGGGGGGCCAGATCAAAACGAAAGCCCACACCAAGACCGAAATAGATATTATTCTCGGTCTCATTCTCTCGAAAATTCAATAAATCGCGAATTTCAACGTTGAGGCACCATCTTTCGGACAGAAAAAATTTCATTCCGGCGCCAAAACTCAATGAGAGTGCATTTTCAGAGACCGTCTCGCCGGTGCTGTAATCCCATTCATAATGGACGATTCCCGGACCGGCAAAAATACTGATTTCGTTGTTGATGATGCCACGGTTCCTGAACGAATGCTTTCCGTAAAGCGGTTTGTACACGAAATGGGTGTGAAGCATATATTTTTGTTCCGGAAAGCGCTCCGGCTGAACATTGAACTCATCTCGCAGGGTCGATTTGAGATCCTTGTCGGTGTCGAACATATATGCTGCACGGGCAATTTCCCATGCAATATCTTCATTAAAATGAAATGTATATCCGATACCAACGGGGTAGACATGGAAGAAATCGTCATCTGCAATATAACCGATGTTGAAATCGATTTCATGGCTGCGATGAAAAATACGATTTTGGACGGCACTGACACTTTCTTCCTCCAATTGAGTCTCACACCAACCCAGTTGGCCGCTTAAGGCCAGGATGGAAAGAACGATTCCGACAATTACTTTTTTATTCATTTACTTCTCCTATTATCCACACACAGGGCGGCGCACTAAAAGGAAACCAGATCGAAAACAAAAGGATAGCTGACAACGACTTCCGTACCGACTGGTTTCGGGAACTGCCAGGACTTGATTGCCGATTTAATACAACCATGAATCTGGTTGGAGTTAACACTGGAAGCGACGATGCGAATCTCGCCAACGCGTCCGTTTTTTAGTATTTTCCACTCGAATACCATGCGGCCCAAAATGGAGGGGTTGGACATCAGGGCGGTTTCATAGCAATAGGTGATCTCATCCAAATGTTGATCGATGACCCGCTTGACCATCTCCCGACTCATTCCTCCTTCGATTTTAACCGTTCTATTCATTTTTGCCGTTACCATGGCCTGAACCCGCTTTTTGCCTGTAGTTCCCCGCTCCAATGCGGCCACATCCCCTTTACCGCGTGCCCCGGCGCTGCGAAGGACCTGGGTGGCGCCTTTGGTTTGGACGATTTCACCGGTAGCCACGGCGATCCTTCCATTGCCCAAGGCGCCTTTTAGTCCGCCAACACTGAAATTTTTTTCAGTGGCCCCGGGTACCGATACCGCATCGAGATTGGTTACCGCCGCCATCGCCTGGGAAGATTCGGCTATCGATGGGCCGCCCAGAACACTTAAAAGGCCGGTCTGGTTGATGTCCCTGTTTTTGATATTCCCTTCACCGAAGCCGCCACCGGCCTTGGGATGTTTACTTGCCTGGGGGACACGGGCGACCTTCTTCCCTCGCCTGGATTTCTTGGCGATTTTGACCGCAGGCGTTACCTTTTTTTTGGGCCTCTGTTTTTGGGGTGGCTTGACTGCCTCGGCCTTTTTTTGCGGTTGGCGCTCGGGTGGCGGTTGTTTTTTCAGTTCGGGTTTTTTCTTGGGGACCTCCATCTGTTGCTGCAGCATGGAACGATCAATCTTCACAAAATGCAGTTTTTGTTTCTCGGGTGTTAATGTCTGGAAATATGCGGTTATCGTAATCACCATGACCAAAAAAAAATGGATGCCTAATGAAAGTGCCCAATGCTGCCATTGCAAATACTTGGGGGCCGGCGCCACATCCACATCGGGACCGGAAAAACGTTGAACCCGGTCAATGCGGTATCGGCAACCGCCACCGTCAATAACGATCGCCCCTTTGTCCGGCATTGGAACATCAAATATCGACCTGTCTTTAGGATTTTGATACGTGTTTATCTTATAGCTATTTAGGTCGGCGGTGATGACACCGGATTGATCCAAAACGACCCCGCCGAAGGAGGCCGGGATGGTTACCGTTGCACCGGAAAGGTGGTGGTTGACCAAACAGATTCGAGCACCATCTGACTGGATATGATATTTTTGACTTTTTTCAAGGGATACCGCATCAACCACGGCGTCACCCATGGTTTTAACAATCTGCAAACCAATACGTGCGTCCCCCTTCTCCTCCGGTTGGGCGTTCTGAAAAAGTACTTGATTTAGGGAAAACGGTGCTTCCCAAATTTCGCCATCCTCATCTTCCTCCTCATCCACCGGAAAAAAATCTGAGGGCAAATGTTCAACTTCTTTGTTCGTTACCGTTTCCGGTATTGATCTCTTTTCATCTGGCTCATCGGACAGCGGAATGGGAGGCGCTTCCGCCAAGGGCGCTTTGCATTTAAGGGGCGTTGGCGGCGGGTCCGCTATCTGCACATCACAAACCACACCGGCTCTGAGCATGGTGTTTTGAATTTGGGCCGCCTCTATCCCACTTAACCCTTTTTTAAGTACAAAATGATTCCTGCCTACCAATGGTTTAATCTTCTCACAATCAACGTGAAACATCTTGGCAAGGTTCGCGATTGCGGTATCCATCGCCTCTGGAGAGTTGTATCGATTAACCAAACGCACGGCATAGGAAGCATCGTCACTCACAGCCGGTTTCGTTTGGCCCTCTCTCATTTTAATTTTCAATGAGAACGGACCAATGACGATGACATCTTCATGTTTTAAAAGAGCGGAGTGAACCGGCAACCCATTGAGACGCAATCCGTTTTGAGGAAAGCGGTTGGTAAGAATCATCTGCGCCCCTTTAACATTCACGAGCGCATGGATATCTGCCACGGACCGGTGGTCTAAAAAAAGATCGGCTTGTTGGCTGCGACCAATGGTGATCCGATCTTTCTCAAACTGCAGTTCACTGACAAAATTAAGATTTTGATAAACATGAAAATGTGTCGTCGTTTGCGTAGACGGTATTTCAGAATGGATCTGAGCAAATTTTTCGTCTATTGCATTCATCTCATTCACACCGCTAACATGATTTAAAATATTAACTTTCAATTGTTTTTTAACGTTTGGCCGATGCCGGACAAATCGGTTTCGCCTCGTGCGATGGCCGTTTTCTCTAGATCAAAATCTTCTTTAATTTCGTTTCGATAGTGCTGACGCACCTCGATCATGTTTTCAATGTCGCTCTTTTTGCGATGCATTAAGTATACGGCTCCCGATTTAATGCTTTGCCCTAGAATCTGCGCGTTGCCGAAATCGATGCGCTGCTGTAGCCCGTTTGTTGCTGTAGAACCCTTGCGCTCGCCCTCGGCAAGAACAAACGCAGGGTTTGTAAGTACCAAAATAAAAGCGATTAACAACAAGCAAGCCTTTGTCCAATTTTTAAAATTATGCATAGATGCCCCTACTTTTTCTCTTCAAGCACGCCAAACTGGAAATTTGGATACCCGGCCAGACCAGATGTTTTTATGACGGAATTGATGGTCTTGAAGGAGTGAGATTTGTCGCATAAAAAAAGTACATGCGGCGTTTCCTCATCTTTGTTTTCCTCGGCCTTCACATTGGAACGGATCTCTTTCAAACGCCGGTAAAGGGGAGAGGATTGAAATGTCTCCGGTGTTAGGCCCACAATTTGTTGGTTGCGAACCTGAGCCATAACTTTATCGTCTACAAGCAGTTCATTTTTTGTCAAAATAATTTTTAAAGCCTGCTGATACTGCACATCTGCAGTTGATCGTGGCAGTTCGAGATTCTTGCCCAACACTATTTTTTCCGGTGTTTCCGAAAAAGAAAAAAGAAGAAATATCAGAATGATGGTAAACATATCCATCATAGACGTAAGCATGAGTTTTGGTGGAACGAATGTTCGCGATGATCTTCTTCGTTGACCCAAGGCCACGGCCTGCCCTCCTATCCTATTGATCCGGACAACACCACGTTTGGAAAAAGCACATCGGATTGATGCGTGCGGACGCAATCCATGGCTTGGACGATCTCCCGATAGGTTACCTCGTTATCGGGTATCAGAATCATGGTGTCGCTGTCCGGATGGCTCAGCTTCAATTTTCTCAGGTGATCAGCTACGGCTGATACCGAAATATCCATCCCGTTTTGTTTTGGAAAAACCAACTCCTCGTCTGAACGTTGCAGATCGTTGGGTGTATCCGAAAGCGTTGAGATTCGCACTTGATCCGATTTGATCTCAAATACTACTGTTATTTTCGGGGTTGTATCGGCCACAACCGTTTGGGATGGTCGATCGGCATGGACGGGGATAGATGTGTTGATCGCTTTAATATGTAAAAATGAGACCGAACTCAGCAAAAACGGAATCAAAACCATAAAAAGGTTCATGACGGGAATCATGTTCAATTCCGGTTCCTCTTCCTCGGTCCTTCGGATTCTACTGAAGCGTGCCATCTGCCGTCCTCTTTTGTTTCATGGCGGCCAATGCATTGGCCAATCCAAGGGATTTCTCTTCGATTTTATCCACCAAATAGTCGCCACGGTTGTTTAGCAAGTAAAACCCGCCCAGACACGGAATAGAAACCACCAAACCGGCGGCAGTGGTGAGCATTGCCATTGAAATGCCGCTGGCAAGCACTTCTTGTTTCATCGCCTCGTCGGCTGCGCTTACACTTTGGAAAGCGGTAATCAGGCCCAGTATGGTTCCCAAGAGGCCAAGCAAGGTGGCGATGTTGGCAAACAAGGTCAACAGATTGATACGTGACTTAACGCGTGGTATTTCAGAAACAATCTTTTCCTCCATCGCTCGCTCTATTTCCTGATCCTTCCGATCGGCCTTCAGCAAACCGGCCTTGAGGATACTGCCCAGGGGATGTTTTTTGATCTTGGCGCACTCGTCGATGGCGGCATTAAAATTCATTTTTTCTAAAGGAATCAGTACTTTTTTAAACGCGCTGTCCATGTTCAAACGCATTTGAAAATAAAGAAAGGCCGCACGCTCCACGAAGATGGCCAGTGCGACGATCGAAACGCCAAAAATTACGTACATAAAGGGTCCGCCATTGCTAATCGATGAGAACAAAATTTGCCTCCTTTGGTATCCGGTCGAATGGTTCGTTGATTAATTTTCGCTTTGCGTTTACCGCTACCACCAACAACATTGAACATTTATTTTCCAACTAATCGTGAGAATTAAATTTTTCTCAAGCACCTTGTGTGCCAACCTTGCTTTGTGCCTATATTCTTCATTGCCGTTTAATAGATAAGACATATTTTTCTCACTGAATTATTGAGCGCTCTCGTCTTTTGGCAAAAATACGATTCTCTGCATACCGCATTATAGAATGCACGAAGGCACACACCTTGTCCTTTTCTATACACATGTTGCCGCCATTCGTTTATCCTGATATGTTTTGCCCGGAAAACGATCGATGTGCGTGTTTCGTCCTGATTTGATAGGATCGGTTGAGGAATGATGGGAGGGCTTGAATATTGCGGACAGGGTCGGTGGGAAAAGCAGTAAAGGTTCAGGGCCCTGGAAAAAATTTCACATCTTTCTTGCCTGTGTATCCGTCACCTGCGTTCCATCTGCCGGCACACATCTCGATATGCACCGGCGGATGTTCCTTGTTGACGAACCCAAAGCCAGCACCTTCTGGTGGAATTATTTATTTCCGGGACCCTTAGTCACTGGCCATCATTTTCCAGAATAACGCCTCTTTTGTCTTGACCGCATCCCGTCTGTCCGGATTGAGGAACCGTTTATAGATTTCTTCATCCATGTCAACAGGTCTGCCAAGAATCTTCTTTTCGATCAGAGCGAGGGCTTCGACCGATTTGTCGCACACGGGGTACCCTTTTTCGTCCAGGTTGATGGTCGAATCGAATGCGATGCGGGAGATGTTGTTGATGTCCACCAACTTGACACCGCCGTTGCCCGTGATGATCAGATTGCCCGCACCGGCGAGATCAGGGATGTGCCCGGTTTCGGTAATCATCTTTTTGATTCTACAGATAAACCGTGCGCTGTTTTGACGGACTGCCTGGACCCATTCGTCTTTCGATGGGAATATGGCCTTTTTTGCCGGGCGAAAGGTGTTATACAGTGCCGGCATCAGATCCGCTGCGTCGAGAATGGTCCACGGGTCTATAATTTCTCCTTCCACATATTCCTGAAAACCGCATAGAATCAGGTCCCAACCCTCGGGACCACGGTAATCCACGATGCATTCGGTGGAGGTGGCAATGAAATCGGGCGCCAGGTAGCGCTCGACGATTTTAACCCGCCCGATCTCAGTCAAGGCGTTATCGAGGGTTTTCAGGCGGGACCGGAAAATGCGAAACATCCTTCGCGGTACCGCTTTGGGAAACCATTTTATTCCGTCGATCATCGTTCCTGATCGTTCAATTTCCAAATCGGAGGGGTTTAGGATCTCCATGATGTGGGACCGAAGACCCTGCCTGAAGTGTCTGCGTAACACATAGGGTGTCGATGACCTGACGAAGTTCAATGCGGTGACATCCGTATGGTTGATGGATGGTCTGTTTCTTATGTCTTCAGGCATGTTCACCTTCCCGTGTGTCACGGATTCGACGGATGCCGGCGCCTGAAATGCCAACCTAATGACGATCCCGGGTTTTGCAGCGATGCGTTTGCCAACAATAATGTGTCTGATGATTCCAGGCAGTCGTCTGATACCGATCCGCCTTAACGCATCATCCAATTGCCGTCACTCACTTGGGAATTATTAATGTAAGCTGATTTATCCTTGCCCCTAAAGAGATAGAAGATAGAACTCCCAGATCACCACACCACCGAAAAACGAAGCAAAAAGCGGAAGGAGTCCGGAACAAAACCGGTAACGGGTGGTGAGGGCTTCATGGCCTATCACGATGATGAGCACCGGTAATACGGTGAGTCCATACTTGACGAGGAGAAATACCTGTGGCCCATGGCTGAGGTAATACCGCATCACCGGATTGAGTTCCCTGGCTCCTTGGGATAGCAAAATTAAGGTGAGCACTGCATCTAATAGACTCAGACCCAAGATGACGATTGTGGCAATAAGCAGAGAGGGTTTGTATCGATCCAAGATAACGATCCGGTGTCGGTCCTCGGCTCGCCTCGAGGATTCGCGCATCCCTTTGAAACGTAACCTTTTAAGTATCGGACTGGGTAGCCTTCGACGATCGTTCCCGGTGCGTCGTTCCAATCCCGCGTAAAGTGCCATTTGAAACCTCCTCGTTTTGGTCACGCGCCGATTATTTTCATTTGATGTCGATGCGACACACACCTGCCGAGGTTCTTCCCTCGTATCATCGCATGTGGCTCAAGACAGTGGCGGTCCCATGGTCGATAGAAATGGAGCAAACAAAATCCATGCCAAAAAAAATATGTAAATATTTAAGTAAGTTAGAAAAAAAACAAGGCCTCTGTGTGGTTTTCGCCTTGAAAATTTCTCAATAAATAGGAAATTGGTTTCCTATTTATTGGTCGTGGCCATCGATTTAGACTTACCATCGAATGATGGTCATCCAAGCATGCCCGGGTGGTCGGAAACAAAAAAAACCGATCAGGAACACGAATGTGTCCTGATCGGTTTGAGGAGTAGCCAACCACTTGCCGGCGGTTTTATTGCCGCCCTGATCCTAAGGGCTCGCGAATCCTTAAGGAATAAGGCAGTAGTTTGTGTGCTGCGCAGTGAGGAGGGATGAAGCGTAACACAGACATCGGAGTTTTTACGAACCCGTCAAATTTAAGGCGTTTGGGATGGTGTAATTAACACATCGATACGCCGGTTAATGGCTCGGCCTTCGGTCGTGGTTTCCGGTGCCAACGGCCGGCTTGGCCCATAACCGGTCGCCTGGATATGGTTCTCCGGCAGCGTGTTGTTGGCGACCAAGTAGGTTTTCACGGCCTCGGCACGTTTTTGGGACAGTTCCTGGTTCATTTGGGCGGAACCGGTGCTGTCGGTATGACCCTCAATGGTTACCCGCGGTTGGCCGAAAGTCTGGATGGCCTGCTGCACCTTGCCGAGCAGGGTATAATTTTCAGGTGTCAAGGTCGCCTGTCCCACTGGGAATTGAATACCCCGCATGCGGATGACCAGTTGGTTGCCCTGTTTGTAGACTTCCGCTTCATCGGATCGGAAATAACGCTGAACTTTATTAAATCGCTCGTTGAACTCGCCTTCGGCGGCGAGTCTGCGCTTGGCTTCTTCCTGTTCGCGAGAAAAGCCTTCTAAACCGTTAAGTTGTTGTTCCAGGCCGGCAATCCGGGTCTTGGATGTTTGATTCACCTTTTCAAGGGTCTGATTGTTTTGCTCCATGGTTTGGGCCGCCCCGGTCAACGCACTGAGTTGTGCCTCAACACTCTTGTCCCTTAAATCGCCTGTATGCATGGCCCTGCCTAATTCGGTGAGCAGGTCCTCCACGTAAAGGGCGGACGCTTCCGGTGTCATCTCCTTAAACGTTGCACTGCTCTGGCTGATCGCCATCAGTCGTCGAGCCATGAATTCCGCATGGGCATTTTTGCGGCTGATCGTATCCGTCGCGTAGGGGTTCTGTCCGGTGTAGGCGTCCGCTTCGTTCAAGGCTTGTTCGGCAGCGCCATATGCCGTCGGTGCAATCTTCCGGAGCTTTTCATTATCGGCGTCGGCCATCATCTTTCTCGCCTCGCCAAGCGCGCTGTCTTTGACTGCCATGATTTCCACATCCCGGAAGGCGGCCTGAACGTCTGCGGCATTTTTCTGCGCATAACTCAAATTATCGTTTTCAATGGCCTTGGTGAGCTTCAGATATTGGTTTTCCACATCCATGTAGGGTTGACCCAACCTGTCGGCCCCCACCTTGAGTGCTTTGTCTCTGGCTTTGCTGGTCTCACCCAGAATGGTCCGTGAGACCTGAGCAATCTCTTCGGCTTTTTTTAAACTGGCGTTCCCACTGGAGACATATTCTGAGATGGTAGACAGCTTGGCGCCCTTATCCAAGGATTGTTTGGCCTTCATGAATGCAGATTGGGCGTCGCTGAACAAGCCGGGTGCAAGCACATCCATCTGTTCGGACTTTGCGCTGGCCAATTCTGCTTCCAGTTGGCTGACCAGTTCTGCAGGGTTGCCCGTTAACATACTTTCTGGTTGGGTCGTCGCACATGCGCCGATTAAGGCGATAAGCGTTACCAGTACGAAAAATTGTGTTTTCATGTTTTTCTCCTCGCTGTTGATGTCGTTTCCATCGATAATGATCTCAATTCGTTCTATCCCGACCAGGTGAATCGGACGGGTATGGTAAGCGATAAAGACAACAATCGGATCTTCGATATTGGTTTGGGATTGGCGTAATCCATTTAGGGCCGGTTCGGATAGGGCCGAGGAAAATTAGGATTGTGAACTTTATAAAGCGAACCCAATTACTTGTCTATCCATCTGTTTTCTGCGTTACATCAACGGCCACATACAACCCGTATGCGACCGTTGATGTGCCTTGAATAAGAACGGATATCCTTCGCAATTTTCGTTCACTTTATTTCGTCCCCAATCCTTAGAGATCCAAGCCACATTTGTTCAGGCTCACCATGCCGCCCTGCACGCTGACCGGACCTGTCAGGCCCATGTCCCTCAGATTCAGTTGGGCCTCGTAGGAGCGTACACCGGTGTTGCAGAGAAGGATCAGCTCCCTGTCCGCCGGAATTTCCCCAATGCGCCGGCGTAGTTCATCCTGGGGAATGTTGACCCAGCGTCGCGGATATTTTTCTTCAAAAGCTTGGCCATCCTGGCGGGCGCGGCAGTCCAGGATCAAGAGGTTGTCGTCCCCGTTATCCCATTTTTCAGCGAAGCCGTGGGCGTCGATGGGCTGGTAGTGGCCGTCTAGCATGTTTTCGGCGGCATTGGCCAAGGCGTTGAGCACGTCCATGGCGGACGAGAAAGGCGGTGAATAGGCCAGCTCCACATTGCTTAGCTGGTCAATGGTCGGCCGGTTTTCCAGCAGTGCGGCCACCATGTTGATTCGCCCCACCACGGCGTCGCCTTCTTCTCCGAATCCCTGGATGCCTAAAATACGCCGCGAGTTCCTTTCTACAACCAGTTCCAGGTATATCATGGCCTTGTCCGGGTAAAAGTGGGCACGGTCAAGCTGGGCTACCTGGACGCTGACGGCATCGAAGCCCGCTTTGCGGGCGCTTTCCAGGCTCAATCCGGTACCGGCCAGGGCGGCCTCGAAGGTCTTGATCACAAAGGAACCGACAGCACCCTTGAACATGGCGCTTCCCCCGGCAAGGTTGGTGCCGATCACCCGACCCTGCCGGTTAGCCATGGACCCTAAGGGATAGTAGCCCGGCTGGCCGGTGATCAGATTGCGGATCTCCGTACAGTCACCGCCGGAAAAGATGGTCGGATCGGAGGTGCGCATGTGTTCATCTACCGCGATGGCCCCGGTTGGGCCGATCCGCAGTCCGGCTTTCCGGGCCAGGTCCACATTGGGGGCGGCCCCTATGGCTATAATAACCAGGTCCGCCTCCAATCGGCGTTTGTTTGTCATCACGGCTTCAACGGTGTCCGTGCCTTCGATGGCCTGCACCTCTTCGTCGAGGAAAAAGCGGACATCATGTTTTTCCATTTGCTGCTGGGCCATACGGGCGAACTGGGGACCCACGAAACCGGGCATGATCTGATCGAAATATTCTACAACCGCGGTATCCACTTCCCACATGTCGGCCAGGGCTTCAGCCATTTCAAGTCCAATAAAACCGCCTCCGATGATGACGGCCCGCCTTACCCGACCCTTGGTGACCAGTTCCTTGATCGTCCGGGCATCGTTCAGGTTGGCCGCCGTGTGCACCATTGGAAGGTCGGCGCCGGGGATGCTCAGCCGCCGGGGGCGGCTGCCGGTTCCAAGCACCAGCTGGTCATAGGCCAGGCTGTCGGCGGTGCCGTCCGGCCGGAGAATGTGAAGTCGTTTGTTTTCTCGGTCGATCCGTCGGGCCCGGGTCTGGGTGAGTACCTCGATATCCTTACAATCCCTGAAAAAGGCTTCGTCCCGCAGCATGTGAAAACTCGTTTTCCGCAGATCGTTGACATCGCTGACATCTCCGGAGACATAGAAGGGGATGCCGCATCCGCCGTAGGATATGAATCGGTCCTGATCGATGATGGTAACCTTCGAGCGGGGTTCCAGTCGTTTGAATCGGCAGGCTGCCTTGGACCCGAGGGCGACGCCACCAACGATGACAATATTCTGGGCCATTTTCAACCTCTCGATTAAACTGTTATTAACGATTGTAATAATATAAATAATATAAATGATCCCTTTTCCTCTGTTTGTCAAGGTCCGGTGGCACAGAATCCAGGGCAATCGCATGTAACTTTGGCACGGACGGGCCATTTTTAACAAATGCGCGGTTGAGCCTGCCGCATTGCAACTAACCGAAAATACACAAGATATGAAGAATTTACAATAACATATTGTAATTA
>Ga0209633_10001603_pt1 | contig 22857 bp, 23 predicted proteins | sample Cruoilmetagenom1_FD_187290 | JGI IMG/M metagenome (GOLD analysis project Ga0209633, IMG submission 187290) | Oil polluted marine microbial communities from Coal Oil Point, Santa Barbara, California, USA - Sample 1 (SPAdes) (version 2) | ecosystem: Environmental > Aquatic > Marine > Oil seeps ...
CTTTTCGCGCGCGGGCAACCACTCCGGCACCCCTCCGCAGAGTTGCAAATATCCGTGGTCCTGGGACCCACACTCGATATCGGGAGTGGTTGAACAATTCAAGGGCGGGCCGCACTTTTCGCGCGCGGGCAACCACTCCGGCACCCCTCCGCAGAGTTGCAAATATCCGTGGTCCTGGGACCCACACTCGATATCGGGAGTGGTTGAACAATTCAAGGGTCAGCGCGCTTTTCCCGCGCGGGCAACCACTCCGGCACCCCTCCTAATGCGCCCCGACAATTGAGAACTGAGTGGCGATGCAGTACCGTTTCGTCGATACCGCTCGGGATCGCAGCATGCGACCTGCTCAGGAGACCGGATATTGGTGCAGCCGCAACTGACAAAAAATCAGCGTGTTGTTCTGGATGCGCTTAAGGCCGACTCAAAACCGCTCTCGGCCTACGAAATCCTTGACCGGGACGATGTGAGGACTCAAGGGCTAAAGGCGGCGGTTACCATCTACCGTGCCCTTGAAAAGCTCACAGAACTTGGCCTCGTCCACCGTCTGGAAACGTTGAATGCCTATCTGCCATGCTGCGAGATGGGCGTGCATGATGAACCGGCGAGCTTCCTCATCTGCGAAAAATGCAAGCGCACAGTCGAGGTGCCGCTGGGGAATTGCGTTACACATCTGATGGAGACCGGCAAAGGGGCGGGGTTTGAGATCGATGGTGTTCGTGTGGAGATGACCGGCCTGTGTCCGGATTGCCGCTAGGGAGGGGTGCGGCGTCTTAACTCGAAATTGACTTGGCCGCAGCAATACGTATAGTGCGCCCGCGAAACGCACGAATTTTCCTAGATTGGTGCGGAAAAATCGCTGCCCGGGGCAGGCCATATATGATGGCCCTCGAGACGAGCAAGTCCGCGGTTCGAAGCGCGGCGCCGTAGGGCGCGGATCAAGAAGGACGAATGCGATGTACGCAGTTATCCGCACTGGCGGAAAACAATACCGCGTTGCCACTGACGACGTAATTGAAGTCGAGAAAGTTGCAGGCGACGCCGGCGAAATAATCCAATTCAGCGAAGTTCTGATGCTTGGCGGCGATGGCGCCCCGCAGTTCGGCGTGCCGACCGTATCCGGCGCCAGCGTGGCCGGACAGGTCATTGAGCAAAAGCGCGCGGACAAGATCATCGTTTTCAAGAAAAAGCGCCGCAAGAATTACCGCCGCAAGAAGGGGCATCGTCAGCATCTGACTGCGGTGCGTATTACCGAAATTCTGACCGGCGGCAAGAAGCCGTCGAAGGCCGCTACCAAACCGGCGCCAGCCAAAAAAGAGGCCAAGACCGAAGGCAAGAAGCCTGAGGCAAAGAAAGCCGACACGAAGGCGGAGGCCAAGCCGGCGGCTACGGCAAAGGCAGAAACGAAAAAGGCGCCGGCCAAGAAACCGGCCGCAAAGAAGCCCGCAGCCAAGAAGCCGGCTGCGAAAAAGTAAGGACGAACTGACCCGTATCCTGTATACGGTACGCTCTAGAGGTACAGAATCATGGCTCATAAAAAAGCAGGCGGTTCATCGCGCAACGGACGGGACTCGGCCGGACGGCGTCTTGGCGTCAAGAAATACGGTGGCGAGAACGTGATCCCTGGAAACATCATCATTCGCCAGCGCGGGACCAAGTGGCATCCCGGCGAAGGCGTTGGCATGGGCAAAGATCACACCATTTTTGCCATGCGCGAAGGGAATGTCAGCTTCCGCACAAAAGCCAAAGGCCGCGTCTACGTTTCGGTAGACCCGATGGCCACCAAGTAACGGCGGTTCCAAATATGATCCGCCGGCGTTTCGTCAAACCGGGGGATCTCAAAGGTCAAGCAAAGGGGAGATGGAGCGCCATCTTCCCTTTTTCTTTGACCGGAGAGGACCGATGGATGAGCAGGGACAGGACGAGGAACAGAATGCGGAGTTGAGACGGTCGGGGGGCGGGTGCCTCCTGACCACAAGCCAGTTGATGTTGCGTCCGCCATGCAGGTCCGACGCTGAGCCCATGGCGCGCATTGCCAACAACCGCAAGATTGCCGAGCAAACGAGGCGCATTCCACATCCCTATCGCGTGGAAGATGCGTTCAACTGGATGGAGGCAATCGCGGACTCTGACGACTGCGGGTTTCTCATTATTCGCAAGGATGACGATGCGGTCATTGGTGCGGCGGGCTTCGGAGTGGCTGACGATGGCGACTATGAATTCGGCTACTGGCTTGGCGAGCCCTACTGGGGCAAAGGCTATGCAACCGAGGCGGCGCATGCGGTGATCGACTATGCTTTCGCCAACAGGCCGGTTGAGATGCTTTATGGTCGCTGCCGGGTCGTTAATGCTCCCTCGCGTCGGGTGCTTGTCAAATGCGGGTTTCAGTTAATCGGATGCGGCATGTCCGACAGCCGCGCTTTCGGCGGTGCGGTCCCGGTGGAGGAGTTCGTATTGGAGCGTTCAGTTTGGGAGAGTTTGAAGCAATGGGGGGCGGCATGAAGATGCAGGCTCGATCGCATCTCTCAGGCCTCCTTCACCAAGACCAGGAATGCGCCTTGCGCGGTGGCAGCGGTCCCGATAGACCGGTTTGAGCGTTATGGCTCTTCTTGAGTAGAGCAGAAACATGAAATTTCTTGATCAGGCCCGCGCCTATATTCAATCGGGAGCCGGCGGCAATGGCAGTGTCAGTTTTCGGCGCGAGAAATATGTGGAATTTGGTGGGCCCGACGGCGGCGACGGTGGGCGGGGCGGCGATGTCGTGGCCGAATGTGTCGATAATCTCAATACGCTGATCGATTTCCGCTACCAGCAGCACTACAAAGCCGGACGCGGTGGCGACGGCATGGGTAAGAATCGCTCTGGTGCGGGTGGTGACGACAAGGTTCTGCATGTGCCGCCGGGCACGCAGATTTTCGCGCAAGACAATGAAACCCTGCTTGGTGACCTGACTGAACCGGGTCAAAAACTGGTGCTTGCGAAGGGTGGAAATGGCGGGTTCGGTAACACCCGTTTCAAGTCTTCGACAAATCGTGCACCGCGCCGGGCGAACTCCGGCGAACCGGGCCAGGAGTTCGAAGTCTGGCTCAGGCTGAAACTGATTGCTGACGCCGGATTGATCGGACTTCCCAACGCAGGAAAATCCACATTTCTGGCTGCTGTCTCTGCCGCCAAACCGAAAATTGCGGACTACCCGTTCACGACATTGCACCCCAATCTCGGCGTGGTGCGTGCGGGTGATGTGGATTTCGTGCTCGCGGATATTCCCGGCCTCATCGAGGGGGCACATGAAGGTGCGGGTGTCGGCGACCGGTTTTTGGGTCATGTGGAGCGCTGTGGGGCACTTGTGCACCTGATTGATGTGACGAGCGAGGACGTAGCGACAGACTATGAGACCATACGCGGCGAATTGGCGGCCTATGGCGCCGGTCTTGATGAGAAGCCCGAACTGGTTGCGCTCACCAAATGCGACGCAGTGTCCGATGAGCAGTATGAGAGTGCCGCAAAGATTCTTCGGACCACACATGGTGTTGAGGCGTACAGGATTTCTGCTGTAAGCGGGCTGGGGATGAAGGACATCCTGTACAAGCTTGCAAACGCCATCGGGGAGGCACGTGTGCTTGAGCGGGAGGCGGGCACGGACAAACAACAGGAAATGCAATGGCAGCCGTAAGAGCAGAGTGGGGAGCGGCCAAACGCCTGGTTATCAAGATCGGCTCATCCTTACTTGCCGACACAAGCACCGGTGAACTCAAACGCGCGTGGCTCGCTTCTCTTGCGGATGATATCGCGTTGCTCAAAGCCCAGGGCAAGCAGATCATCATCGTGTCGTCCGGTGCCATTGCACTCGGTCGCAAGGTGCTGAAGCTGCCACGCGGTGCGCTTAAACTCGAGGACAGCCAGGCGGCGGCGTCAGTCGGACAAATCGATTTGGCGCATGCTTATGAAGAGAGCCTGAAGGCGCGGGACATGGTGGCCGCACAGGTGCTTTTGACACTTAGCGACACCGAGGAACGCCGCCGTTACCTCAACGCGCGCTCGACGATCGAAACGTTGCTGCGACTGGGTGCGGTGCCGGTCGTCAATGAGAATGACACAGTTGCAACGTCTGAAATCCGTTATGGCGACAACGACCGGCTGGCCGCGCGCGTGGCGAGTATGATGAGCTGTGACTGCCTTGTGCTGCTCTCCGATGTGGATGGATTCTATACGGGTATTCCAGGCAAAGACGAGCGCGCAAAACTGGTGCCTGAGATTGAGAATATTACGCCCGAGATCGAAGCCATGGCTGGCGACACCGGCACGGAGCTGTCCCGCGGTGGCATGGTGACCAAAATCGAGGCCGCCAAAATCGCTGTCGAGGCCGGAACGAATATGGTGATTGCCAGCGGCAAGGTGGAAAATCCTCTGGCCAAACTGGGTAACGGCGGCGTGTGTTCATGGTTTTTCGCCAACACAAATCCGGGCGCCTCACGCAAACGCTGGATCGCGGGCGCTCTCGAGCCGCGTGGTGCCGTTGTGATAGACGATGGCGCCGTGACCGCACTCAAAGCCGGCAAGAGTCTGCTTCCTGCAGGGGTTGCTTCCCTCGAAGGGTCTTTTGATCGTGGTGATGCGGTCGTCATCCGCGATGTGAACGGCGCAGAGCTGGGCCGGGGTTTGAGCGCTTATTCCAAGGATGATGCCGCGCGCATCATCGGTCACAAAAGCCGTGAAATCTCCGAACGCCTCGGCTACCGTGGCCGCGACGAACTGATCCACCGCGATGACATGGCGCTAAGACAAAGTGCCGGAAACAATGACTAGGACCATGGACGCAGCAGTCAAGGACGTCACCTCAACCAATCTGGGTGAGGTGATGGGCGACATAGGTGAGCGCGCCAGAAAGTCTGCCGATATGCTTGCCAATGCCACGCCCGATGCCAAAACCAGGGCTCTCATAGCCATGGCGGATGATATCCGTGCACGCGAGGGAGAAATCCTCTCGGCCAATGCGAAGGATATGGCCGTGGCCGAGGGGAAGGGGCGCCCGGCCGCTTTTCTCGATCGGCTCAAGCTGACGCCGGATCGCATTGAAGCTATGGCGAAGGGTCTTGAGGATATCGCCGCCCTCGATGATCCGGTCGGTGATGTAATCGCTTCGTGGGAACGGCCCAATGGGCTCAAGATTGAGCGTGTGCGCACGCCCCTCGGCGTTATCGGGATTATTTATGAAAGCCGACCCAACGTGACGGCGGACGCAGGTGGGTTGTGCCTAAAGTCCGGCAACGCTGTGATCCTGCGCGGCGGATCAGAGAGCATGCACTCCGCAAATGCGATTCACGCTTGTCTTGTTGAGGGGTTGCGCTCAGCCGGTTTGCCGGAAGATGCCATACAGGTCGTGCCGACCGCAGATCGTGATGCCGTCGGCGAGCTTCTGAAAGGGCTAAACGGCACCGTCGATGTGATTGTGCCGCGCGGGGGCAAGAGTCTTGTGGGACGCGTTCAGACGGAAGCGCGCGTACCAGTCTTCGCGCATCTGGAGGGCATCTGCCACATATACGTTCATGCAGATGCCGACCTTGGAATGGCCAAGGAAATTGTGGTCAACGCCAAGATGCGGCGTACCGGGATTTGCGGTGCCGCGGAATGTTTGCTCGTCGACCGAGCCTGCGCAAGCACCCACCTCAAGCCTTTGGTCGAGGCGCTGCTCGACGCGGACTGCGAGGTGCGCGGCGATGAAGATACCCAGGCGGTGGACGCCCGCGTGGAACCCGCAGTTGATGACGACTGGGGCAAAGAATATCTTGATGCGATCATTGCGGTGAAGGTGGTCGACGGTATTGACGCGGCCATCGCTCATATTGCGCACCACGGTTCGTCACACACCGATAGCATCATCACCGACAATGATGCCGCCGCTCAGAAATTCCTCGCCCGGGTGAATTCGGCCATCGTGCTGCACAACGCGTCGACGCAGTTCGCTGATGGTGGGGAATTCGGCATGGGTGCCGAAATCGGGATCGCAACGGGCAAAATGCACGCACGCGGCCCGGTAGGAGTGGAACAACTCACCAGCTTCAAATATGTGGTGCGAGGCGCGGGCCAGACGCGCAGTGGTTGAGGTCCCTTCCGCAATGCGTGCCTCCGTGCTCAAACCACCCCCAGCGTATCCCGGCATGTCCATTGGTCTCCTTGGTGGAACATTCGACCCGCCTCATGCCGGTCACCTGCATATTTCCGAAATGGCACTCAAGCGGCTCGGTCTTGACCGGCTGTGGTGGCTGGTGACACCTGGCAACCCGCTCAAGACGCGTGGGGACATGACGTCTTTCATGGAGCGGCTCGCCGCCGCTACGTCAGTTGCAAAACATCCGCGCATTGACGTAACCGGCTTTGAGGCGGGAACCGGCAGTGCTTACACCGCTGACACGATCGCTTTCGTCAAAGACCGTTACGCCACAACGCGGTTTGTCTGGATTATGGGGGCGGATAATCTGGAAACCTTCCATCACTGGCAACGCTGGCAGGCCATCATGGAAGAAGTGCCGGTAGCCGTGATCGACCGCCCTGGATACCGCCTTGGCGCTCACTCGAGCAGGACCGCGCATTTCTTTGCCAGGGCGTATGTAGAAGAAAGCGATGCGTTGGGTTTGAAATGGATGCACCCGCCAGCATGGACGTTTCTGACCGTCCCGCTGTCTGCCCACTCATCCACGGCCCTGCGCAGTGCTAGGTCAAAAACAGGCTGACCGACAGGTATTGATATTGTCACAATGTGCAGGCATGCTTTGTACGTCGCGAGTCCTGTATGCGTTGGTCCCGCGGCATGCATCAGGTAAAAAGCCATATAGCGCAAGACTGTATGACGAAAGGATATCCACCAAAGCATGGGAACCTCCCGCGAGGGTGCCTATAAAGGCACGCCTCCGTCCGAGCCTGCTCGGGTTGAGCTCGGTTCGGACCCACTGTTGGGTCTGGTAGTTAAGACCCTCGATGAAGCCAAGGCCCTGGACGTGACGTCCATCGAGCTTGCCGGCAAGTCCTCCATTGCAGACCATATGGTTATCGCTTCAGGGCGCTCTAATCGCCATGTGGGTGCAATCGCCGATCAACTGGTCAAAAAGCTTAAAAAAACAACCGAGTATGGCGCTCGCGTTGAAGGATTGCCGACCTGCGATTGGGTGTTGATCGACGGTGGCGATGTGCTGGTACACATATTTCGGCCTGAGGTGCGTGAATTCTACAATCTGGAAAAAATGTGGTCGGCGGCCCGACCCGACGAGCGCGTAGCCGTCTAGGCTTTCCGCACGGATCTTCCGGGACATGCACCTCATTGTCGCCGCGGTCGGCAAACTCAAGGCAGGCCCCACGCGTGCGCTTTACGAGCACTATGCGGAGCGGGTTGGCGGGGTTGGCAAATCGGTCAGTCTCAGTCCACTGACGTTGATCGAAGTGAACGAATCCCGCAGGAGCAATGTGGATGAGCGCTACGCTGAAGAGGGCGGGTCGCTGCTCGCAAAGGTTCCTCAGTCATCGATCATTGTGGCGCTCGATGAAAAGGGTAAGGGCCTGACCAGCACTCAATTCGCCGAGATGCTGCGCCGTGAGCGTGATTCCGGCATCTCAGCGGCTGTTTTTTTGATTGGCGGCCCGGATGGTCATGGGGCTGAAGTGCGCCAGAAGGCCCAGAAAACAATCTCTCTCGGCGCCATAACTCTGCCCCACGGACTGGCCAGAGTGGTCCTCGCCGAACAACTTTACCGGGCAGCGACCATATTGGCTGGTCATCCCTATCACCGAAACTAACGGAAATGAAATGTGTAGATGCTTGTGCGGGCAGTGCTATCGGCCTATGGAGGAATCATGAACGGTTCCGTCACATCGCGCAGAGGCATTTGGGCGTTGCCGCGGTGCGCATTTGTGTGTGCTGCAGGACTAATTGCAGCCTTTGCATTTGTTCAGCCATCTCCCTCATCTGCTCAGGACTCCGTGAGCCAGGAAGACGCGCGCAAACAGCTGCGTGAGCGCCAGCGCGACCTCGAGGCCGCCAAGGTGAGGGAAAAACAACTCTCGGGCAATCTTGGGCAGCTTGAACAGGAGCGTGCTGCACTCAACGAAAAGCTGATTGAAACCGCCAAAAAAGTACAATTTAGTGAAGCGAATCTGACAAAGATCGAAACCCGCGTTGCGGCCCTCACCCAACAGGAGGATGAGGTGCGCGGCTCGATTGTGCAGCGTCAGGAGGCAATCAGCGAAATTCTTGCCGCCATGCAGAGAATTGGCCGTCAGCCGCCACCCGCGGTTGTGACACGGCGCAACGATGCTCTGAAAATGGTTCGCTCGGCCATGCTGATGGCATCTGTGTTTCCTGAGCTCAAATTCCAGGCAGAGGGCCTGAGTGCGGAGCTTGACGATTTGGTTCGTCTCGGTGAGGGCATCCGCCGCCAGCGCGATAATTTGAAGTCTGAAAACGATAAGTTGATTGCAGCCCGCGACCAGATCGGTGCATTGGTTAAAGAGAAGCAGACGCTGGTACAGTCGCAGCAGAAAGAGTTGGGCAGAATACGAGTGGCGGCGGCGCAGCACTCAAAAGCCGTTGGTTATCTCGGTGAGTTGGTAAAGCGTATGGACAAGGAAATAGCAGCGGCCGGTGTCGCCCAATATCAGGCGGAACTGGCGGCCAAGAAAGCACGAGAGAAAGCGCTCGCCGAGGCTGCAAAAAAACAAGGCAGACCGGCAGGCGATCCCAAGCAGCGTGAGACGACCAAGGTCGCGTTTGTGAGCCCGGGCCGGCTCAAGCCGGCCATTGAGTTTTCAACGACAAAGGGCAAACTGTCGCTTCCGGTAAGCGGTCGCAAAATAAGAGCCTTTGGAGGAACCAATAAACTGGGTGAGCGCGTCAGGGGCATCTCAGTGATAAGCCGGTCACGGGCGCAAGTGACGTCACCAGTGGATGGTTGGGTTGCATATGCGGACGAATTTCGTACATACGGGCAACTCTTGATCATAAATGCGGGCGAGGGGTATCATATACTACTTGCCGGAATGAAACGGATTGATGTGGGATTAGGTCAGTTCGTTCTTGCCGGCGAACCTGTTGCGGTTATGGGGGCGGCGCAATCGGGTGCGGAGAAAAAGACGAACAATCCGGGCCCGATCTTGTATATAGAATTTCGTAAGGACGGCCGGCCGATCGACCCAGATCCATGGTGGTCCCAAAACCCTGGAAGGGCAGAAGGATGATGCGGAAACCCGAATTCGCACTTTGGGCAGTTCTAATACTGGTTGGGTTGGCTGCAGGAACAGCTGTACTGAACCTGGCTCGTGGTCACAGCGCAGTTGCTGCAAATTCCGAGATCTACCGACAACTTGATCTGTTCGGTGATGTGCTGGAGCGCGTGCGCACGGATTATGTTGAAAAGCCCGAGGACGCCAAACTCATTGAATCGGCGATAAACGGTATGCTTGCGGCACTCGACCCGCATTCTGCCTACCTCAACCCCAAACATTTCCGGGATATGCAGGTGCAGACCCGCGGCGAATTCGGCGGACTTGGCATCGAAGTGACACTGGAAAATAGCGTCGTCAAGGTCGTGTCGCCGATCGACGATACACCGGCCGACAAGGCCGGGCTTCTGTCCGGCGATTACATCACCCATCTGGATGGCGAACAGATCCGGGGACTGACACTGCAGCAGGCGGTTGAGAAAATGCGCGGGCCGGTCAACACGGCAATCAAGCTGACCGTGGTCCGCAAGGGCGAGGAAGAGCCCCTGGAAATCAAGGTCATTCGTGACGTGATCCGGATTAACCCGGTCAAGGCGCGTGTCGAGGACGATGTAGCCTATGTTCGCATCACGACGTTCAATGAGCAGACCTATGCTGAGCTCAAGAAAGCCGTCTCAAAACTTAAGAAAGACATCGGCGGCAAGCTGAAGGGTTATGTAATTGATCTGCGCAACAATCCGGGCGGATTGCTGGATCAGGCAATTTCGGTGTCTGATGCGTTTCTCGAGAAAGGCGCCATCGTACTGACCCGGGGACGCAATCTGCAGGAGACGCAGCGCTCAAACGCCCGCTCGGGCGACATCACTGACGGTATGAAAATCGCCGTCTTGATCAATGGCGGTTCGGCCAGCGCCTCGGAAATCGTTGCAGGCGCAATTCAGGACCTTAAGCGCGGAACCGTTATTGGGACGCGCTCATTTGGTAAAGGGTCGGTGCAGACGATCATCCCGCTTGATGGCAATGGAGCGATCCGGCTCACGACGGCGCGTTATTACACGCCGGGTGGGCGTTCGATCCAGGCCAAAGGCATTGAGCCCAACATCGTTGTCGAGCAGGAATTGCCGGAGGAATTGAAAAAGCGCGCACAGACGCCGCGTGGCGAGGCCAGCCTGCGTGGGCATCTCAAGAGCGAGGACGAGAAAGAGGCTTCGGGAAGTTCCGCATATGTGCCTCGGGAACCCGAAAAAGATACCCAGCTCAAATATGCGCTGAACTTCATTCGCGGCGAGAAGGTGGAAGATACGAAGGACAAGGGGGCGGCAGCCAATTAGCCAACTTGCCGATTGCTCATTTGCTGGCTGCCGCAAAACCTTGTTATAAAACAAGATACAAATTGCGGCAGCACAGCTTCCCACAATTTGGGCGGGGTTGACTGGGAATACTGAGGCACAATGAAGGCGCTCGTCATAACGACGATGGCGATCATGGGGCTGATCGCGTCTACGATCGTATGGTTTGTCATGCGGGCAGATCCGATGGGTGGCGAACCCGTCGTGGTCGTTGCGATTGACCCTGAAAGCCGCCCTGCCGCCGAATTGGCAGGCGGATCTACGGTGCCGGATGTCAAGGAAGTTACTCCGGTGGCTCCACCGCCTTCTGTCGCGCCGGTGGAGCGAACCGTTCCCGCAAACGCATTCGCAGAGCAGAAAGCGACCTCTACCGCAGAGCAGAAAGCGACCTCTACAGGCGGCACAAAGCCCGCATCTCCCATCGCTGGTGGTGGGGAGTTGGTGCGATTGCCCCCTGTTCCTGTACGCGCGGTCGTCGAGACATCCCGGTATGGGCCTTTGCCGAAAATTGCATCGGATGGACGTCGACCGAGCGAAGTCTACGCGCGGCCTGCAAATGGAAAGACTGCATCCGGGCCTGGACAGCCAGCACGTATTGCACTTCTCATAACCGGCCTGGGCCTGTCGGATATCGCGACGACCCAGGCTATCGATTCTCTTCCAGGACCGGTCACTCTTGCATTCGGTCCTTATGGAAGAAACCTGGATGGGTGGGTGCGCAAAGCGCGTGACCTGGGCCATGAAGTGATGTTGCAGATTCCACTGGAGCCATTCGACTATCCTGATAACGACCCTGGTCCGCACACGCTGCTCACAAGTCTGCCGCCGGAGGAAAACCTCAAGCGGTTGCACTGGATTATGTCGCGATTTGCCGGGTACACGGGAATTACCAACCATATGGGCGCAAAGTTCACCGCAGCACAGGACTCATTTCTCCCGGTATTGGAGGAGCTGAAAGCGCGAGGACTGATCTATCTGGATGATGGTACCGCGGCCCGCTCGACCGCCGGGCAGATCGCGCGCGACCTCGGCCTCGACTATTCGGTGTCTCAGGTTCTGATCGACGAGGAACGCAACGCGACTGAGATCGATTTGGCGCTCAAGAAACTCGAAGCCATCGCCCAGGAGAAAGGCTTTGCCATCGGTATTGGCACCAGTCTGCCGCTGACCATTGGCCGGGTCGCAGAGTGGGCGCGCCAACTCAAGGCTAAGGGAATCGAACTCATTCCTGTCAGCGCGGCTGTGCGCAGCGACCGTCAAACCTGAACGCAAGGCCTCCCCGGATGACCCCAGATTTATCCAAGCTGCCCTATCGGCCATGCGTCGGCATCGTTCTGCTAAATTCGGAAAACCTCGTATGGATCGGCAAGCGCATTCAACAAAAGAATGACGACGAGGCCAAGGGTGTGGGCATGTGGTGGCAAATGCCGCAGGGCGGGATTGATGAGGGCGAGGATATTCAGGCTGCGGCGTTCCGTGAGCTGACGGAAGAGACCGGGGTGACGTCGGCGGAGCTGATAGGGGAAATTTCAGAATGGTATTTTTACGACCTGCCCGACCATCTCATAGGAGTTTCCTGGAAAGGTCGTTACCGCGGCCAGAAACAGAAATGGGTGGTATTCCGGTTCACCGGTGATGACAGAGAGGTTGATATTTCCGGTATTGGCCACAAGGCTGAATTTGAGGACTGGCAATGGGCGCCGATAACAGAAGTTGTTGAACGGATTGTGCCATTCAAGCGACCTGTCTACGAGAAGCTGGCCAAGGAAATGGCAAATTTCGCGCCCTAGGCGCGGGGCAAAAAAATAGCCTCAGACGTGCTGATCGGCTCAGACCGGTTATCTGAATCTAGTTCAACCCCAACGTGTCGCGGATCAGCTTGAGCTGGTCTAGTCTGTTCTGGGCCTTGTCGCGGGCCTGATCATCCTTGGCGTCGGAAACGTCCTCTTCCGCATTCTTGATTTCCTGTGCCAGTGCCGCTTTGTTCAGATCAGCTGAATCAATCGCCGTTTGCGCCAATACCGTAAGGCTTTCAGGTCCCGCTTCGGCAAAGCCACCGCGCACGAAAATGCGCCGCTCCTTGCCACCAGGCAACACCACGTCCAACAGTCCTGCCCTGAGCGTGGCGAGCACAGGCGCGTGTTGTGGCAGCACCTGAAAGTCACCTTCCGAACCCGGTACGACGACGCTTTCAACATCCTCGGAGATCAGCAGCCGCTCGGGTGAAACCAGCTCAAATGTGAACGTATCGGCCATTGCAGTTCAGGATCCTTTTGGTGCTAAGCCGCTTCCGCAGCCAACACTTCGGCTTTCTTCATGGCCTCGTCGATGGTGCCAACCATGTAAAAAGCCTGCTCTGGCAGATGGTCAAAGTCACCGTCGCACAGGCCCTTGAACCCGCGGATTGTGTCCGCAAGATCGACCAACACACCGGGTGAACCTGTGAATACTTCGGCGACATGGAATGGCTGGCTGAGGAAGCGCTCAATCTTGCGCGCACGCGCAACGGTAAGCTTGTCATCTTCCGACAACTCGTCCATGCCGAGAATGGCGATAATGTCCTGGAGCGCCTTGTAGCGCTGCAGGATTTCCTGCACCTGCCGGGCAATTGCATAATGCTCTTCGCCGACGACGCGCGGTTCCAGCACGCGCGAGGTTGAATCAAGCGGGTCGACTGCCGGGTAGATGCCTTTTTCTGCGATTTGCCGTGAGAGCACGGTTGTTGCGTCAAGGTGCGCGAATGAGGTCGCAGGTGCGGGATCTGTCAGGTCGTCCGCAGGCACATAAATGGCCTGGACCGAGGTGACAGAACCTTTCGACGTCGAGGTGATGCGCTCTTGCAGCGTCCCCATGTCGGTTGCAAGTGTGGGCTGGTAACCCACCGCAGACGGAATGCGACCCAACAACGCCGAGACTTCCGAGCCGGCCTGGGTGAAACGAAAGATGTTATCCACGAAGAACAACACATCCTGGCCCTGATCGCGGAAATGCTCGGCAACGGTCAAGCCCGACAAGCCAACCCGCGCGCGCGCGCCTGGAGGTTCGTTCATCTGCCCGTACACCAGGGCGCATTTCGAATTGCCGCCGCCGCCTTCCTGGTTCACGCCGGACTCGATCATTTCCCAATAAAGATCGTTTCCCTCGCGCGTGCGCTCGCCCACACCGGCAAATACCGAGTAGCCACCATGTCCCTTCGCGATGTTGTTGATGAGCTCCATGATGAGCACCGTCTTGCCGACACCGGCACCGCCGAACAGGCCGATCTTGCCGCCTTTGGCATAGGGTGCAAGCAGGTCCACGACCTTGATGCCGGTAATCAGAATTTCAGATTCCGTCGACTGTTCGATGAAAGCAGGAGCAGGCTGATGAATACCGCGTCTTTCCTTGGTTTTCACGGGGCCCGCTTCGTCCACCGGCTCGCCGATGACGTTCATGATGCGTCCGAGTGTTTCATCGCCCACCGGCACCGTGATAGAGTCGCCCGTATCCACCACTTCCTGGCCACGCACGAGTCCTTCAGAGGAATCCATGGCGACTGTTCGCACCGTGTTCTCGCCAAGATGCTGGGCCACTTCCAGAACCAGCCGGTTGCCCTGGTTGTCGGTTTCCAACGCGTTCAGGATCGCCGGCAAATGTTCATCGAACTGCACATCAACGACGGCGCCCATAACCTGTGTAACGCGGCCTGCCTGTTTCTTCTTCGCCATTGCTCTACCCTTCAGGTGCTTCTAGAGCGCTTCCGCGCCCGAAACGATTTCAATCAATTCCTTGGTAATCTGTGCCTGACGCGTGCGGTTGTAGTGCAGCGTCAGGTCGTCAATCATGTCACCGGCATTGCGCGTCGCACTGTCCATGGCGGTCATGCGTGCGCCCTGTTCACTGGCCGCGTTCTCAAGCAGGCCGCGATAAATCTGAGTTGAGAGATTAAGCGGCAGCAATTCGGCCAGGATTTCTTCCTCATCCGGCTCACACTCGTAGGCAGCTTGGGGACCGCTGCCGGCACCTGCCTCCTCGTCCGCTTCCGGCAACTTGGCCGGGATGAGCTGTAGGGCAGTTGGCGCTTGCGTCAGGATCGACTGGAATTCGGAAAAGAACAACGTGCAAACGTCGAACTCGCCATTGGTAAACATCTCCAGCACACGCTGGCCGATCTCGTCAGCATTCTCAAAACCGACGGCGCGTATGCCGCGTAGGTCAATCAGATCGATGATGTTAGAGCTCATGTCCCGGCGCAGCGCGTCGCGGCCCTTGCGCCCGACACAGAGTATCTTGACCGTTTTACCGCCATCAAGAAGCCGACGCGCATGCTCGCGGGCAAGACGCGCAATATTGCCATTGAAGCCGCCGCACAAGCCACGCTCGGCAGTGGCGACCACGAGCAGGTGCACCTGCTCCGAACCCGTGCCAACCAGTAGCGGTGACGCGCCTTCCTGCGCCGAGACCCGCTGCCCGAGATTGGCCAGTACCTGGTCCATGCGTTCCGCATAGGGCCGTGCCGCCTCTGCAGCCTCCTGCGCGCGGCGCAGTTTGGCCGCCGCCACCATTTGCATGGCCTTGGTGATTTTCTGGGTCGCCTTGACACTGACGATCCGGTTGCGGAGGTCTTTAAGAGACGCCATGGGGCTTGTTCCTGCCTGCCCGTTTCGTTAAGCCGCGAAGGATTTCGCAAAGGCGTCGAGCGCCTTTTTGAGTTTCTCTTCAGTCTTGTCATCGAGCTCGCCCGATGACCGGATTGCCTCGAGCACGACGGCATGCTTGTCCTTGAGATGCCGCAACAGCTCTTCCTCAAATCGGCCTATAGCCGAAACCGGTACGTCATCAAGGTAACCGCGCGTGCCGGAATAAATCGCAACAACCTGCTCATCCACGGTCATTGGTGAGAATTGCGATTGTTTCAGCAATTCCGTTAGCCTTTCACCGCGAGCGAGCATGCGCTGGGTTGCAGCATCCAGGTCTGAACCGAACTGCGCAAAGGCAGCCATTTCACGATACTGGGCGAGCTCGCCCTTGATCGCTCCGGCGACTTGCCTCATTGCCTTGACCTGTGCAGCGGAACCCACGCGGCTCACAGAGAGACCCACATTCACCGCCGGGCGGATGCCCTGGTAGAACAGGTCGGTCTCAAGGAATATCTGGCCGTCGGTAATCGAGATCACATTGGTCGGTATGTATGCCGACACGTCGTTGGCCTGGGTTTCCACAACCGGAAGTGCGGTGAGCGAGCCCCCACCATGATTTTCGTTCAGTTTGGCGGCGCGTTCGAGCAACCTGGAATGGAGATAGAAAACATCACCCGGGTAGGCCTCACGTCCCGGCGGGCGACGCAGCAACAGCGACATTTGCCGGTAGGCCACGGCCTGTTTTGAAAGGTCATCGTAGGCGATGAGCGCGTGCATGCCGTTGTCGCGGAAGAATTCACCCATAGTGCAGCCGGCGTAAGGCGCGAGAAACTGCAGCGGTGCCGGTTCTGAAGCGGTTGCCGCGACGACGACGGAATATTCAAGCGCGCCGTGTTCCTCAAGCGTCTTCACGAACTGGGCGACAGTGGAACGCTTCTGCCCAACGGCCACATAAACGCAATAGAGCTTCTTGCTCTCATCCCCGCCATCGTTGATCGACTTCTGGTTCAGTATGGCATCGAGAATGACCGCGGTCTTGCCAGTCTGCCGGTCGCCAATAATGAGCTCTCGCTGGCCGCGGCCAATGGGGATGAGTGCGTCGATCGCCTTAAGTCCGGTCTGCATCGGCTCGTGCACGGACTTGCGCGGCAAAATGCCTGGCGCTTTCACTTCAACGCGGGATTTTTTCTTGGACTTGATCGGGCCCTTGCCGTCGATCGGATTGCCAAGGCCGTCCACGACGCGTCCCAGCAACTCCTTGCCAATGGGAACCTCGACGATGGCACCGGTCCGCTTGACGGTGTCGCCTTCCTTGATGTCCCGGTCGTCGCCGAAGATCACGATGCCGACATTGTCGACCTCGAGATTGAGGGCCATTCCGGCAATGCCACCGGGAAATTCGACCATCTCGCCGGCCTGGACGTTGTCGAGGCCATAGACGCGTGCGATGCCGTCACCAACCGACAACACCTGCCCGATCTCGGAGACCTCCGCCTCCTTGCCAAAGTTTTTTATTTGCTCCTTCAGGATCGAGGAGATTTCTGCGGCGCGGATATCCATCAGCCGACCTCTTTCATTGCGAATTGCAGATTATTCAGTTTCGTTTTGAGTGACGTGTCGATCATGCGGCTGCCGACCTTGACGACGAGGCCGCCTAGCAAGGCGGGGTCGGTTTGGGCAGTAATCTGGATGTCGAGCCCGACCGCAGACTTGAGTGCAGCCTTGAGGCTTTTGGTCTGCTCGGCGGAAAGCTTCGTTGCGGAGGTCACCTCCGCTGTGATTTCGCCACGATGTCGCGCTGCGAGTGCATTGAAGGCGCGGATCATATCGGTGACCGCAAACAGGCGGCGATTGCGCGCGATGAGCTGAAGGAAATTGGAGGTGAGGCCCGAGATTTTAGCCCCCCTGGCAATGGCCGCAACCGCGCTGACCTGCTCCTCGGCGGAAAAAACCGGCGACCGGACAAGACGCTCAAGGTCGCTACTTCCATCAAGTAACGCCTTGAAATTGCTCAGATCCCCCTCGACTGCCTTAAGCTTCTTCGCTTCCAGCGCCAGCTCAAACAATGCGAGTGCATAACGCCCCGCCATACCTGCAATGATAGGATCTTCGCCTGCCACTTGATACGCTCTTCGTTTCCGGATTTAAGCCCGTGTTTGAAACGCCCACATGACCGTTCGGGCGCCCACCCCGGGAGAGGAAAAGTCTAGTGTCTGAACCCCCAAAAGCCGGGGTTGATCTAGCATAGGCCCCGCAGGCTGGCAACATGCGTGCCCCAGTCTGCCGGGCGCGGTGTTTGGCCGCATCGGCGATGAGCAAAATTCCAACTTCCTTCAATCAATTCTAGCGCGTTGGAGCGCTGGAGAAAACTGAAGAAGACATTGCTTCAAACGGGCCTGCGACCTCGGGCAACCGCAACACCAAGAAGAATGATCACAAGTGCGAAGTAGGCGTTTGCCGGTGGTCGCTCGGCAAGGAACGTTGCCCCCAAAAACACACCGAAAAGTGGGGTAAGGAAGTTGATCTGGGAGAAGAATGACGCGCCTTGCCGGTCGATGAGATTAAACATCAGCAATGTGGCAATGGCAGTTGGCAGGATTCCAAGCAGGATGATCGCCCCAAAGGAAAGCGGACTGACGTCAAGTTCCCAGGGCCGGTCAAAATAGAGGCTGACCGGAAGCATCATGATTGCTGCTGCAATCATGATGGCTGCAACCAGTGATCGCCGGGGCTGCGAGACAAGCGATTTGGTGATGATCGCGTTGATGCCATAGCAGGCGCCGGCGCCTGCGATCGCCAGCTGCCTGACGGTGTCATCTCCCAGCGTGGCCAGCTTTTGCGGGCCAATAAGCACGACAAGGCCGATGAGACCCAACAGGACACCCACACTCGTACGAAAGTTCAGCTTTTCGTCTTCGGTCAGCAGATGGGCCAGCAAGACGGTGGTAAGCGGCATCGCACCCATAAGAATTGCCGCCAGCCCGCTGTCTATCTTTTCCTCGCCCCAGCCAATCAGGAAGAATGGCAGGGCAAAGCCGAACAGTGCCGCAAGCAAAATAAACTTCCACAGCCGCCATCCACGCGGCAGCGATTGTCTTGCGGCCTTGGCAACAAAGATCATAATGATGGCGGCGAGGAGCATCCGGCCAGCGGTTGTGGTGGCGGCTGGAACGGTTTCCACCGCCACCTTGATGACCATAAAGCTGTTGCCCCAAATCGCACCGAGCGCTAAAAGCAGAGCATAGTCGGAGAGGCCTGGATGGGATTTGTTCACTCTGCGATGCTCCCACCCTGCGCGTGCACCGCGTGGCGTCTGTCGGTTTTGCGTGCCTCTTCTTCCTACATGAAATTATATGGGTCAATGTCAACCGACAGCCTGACACTTCCCTTTGGCGAAGGCGTTGAGGCGAGCCATTGGCGCACATAGGCCTGGATGTCAGCCTCGCGCGCGGCTTTTACCAGAATTCGCACACGGTAGCGCCCGCGAATAACCGCGAGTGGAGCTTCTGCGGGACCAAGGATGCGGACAATTTCCGCATGCGGTGCGCGCATCGCAACCATCCGTGCATAATCCATCGCCTGCGGCAAAGAGGTTGCGGAAACGACAAGAGAAGCAAGTCGCCCGAACGGCGGGTAACCGGCTGCCTCGCGTACAGCAATCTCCTGGGTAAGAAACGCGTCGCGGTCGCCTGAGACGAGCGCTTGAAGCACCGGATGTTCGGGCATGTATGTCTGGATGTAGCCGGTGCCTGAAATTTGTTCACGTCCGGCACGGCCTGTGACCTGTGACAACAATTGGAATGTTCGTTCTGCTGCACGTGGATCGCCTTGCCCAAGCCCAAGGTCGCCGTCGATCACGCCGACGGTGGCGAGCTGTGGAAAGTGATGCCCCTTCGCGACCAGTTGGGTGCCAATGATAATGTCTGCATCTCCTCTCGCGATGGCGTCCAAAACTTCGCGCAGGGCATTGACATTGGGCGCGAGGTCGGAGGACAGAATGGCGGTTCGTGCATCGGGGAAGCGTTCACGGACTTCTTCTGCGATACGTTCAACCCCAGGCCCGCAGGGCACGAGTGAATCTTCCACACCGCAGCTCGGGCAGGTTTCGGGAGCTTTCATGCTGAACCCGCAATGATGGCAGCGCAATTGGCCGCGAAACCTGTGTTCAACAAGCCATGCAGCACATTGCGGGCACTCAAAACGAAAGCCACAAGCCCGGCATAGCGTGAGCGGTGCATAACCACGCCGGTTGAGAAAAAGCAGTGCCTGTTGTTTCTCGTGCAGCGTATTTTCGACAGCTTTGACTAAAACTGGCGACAGCCAAGCCCCCTTTTCCGGAGGAGCTTTGCGCAAATCAATTGCTTCCAGGCGGGGGAGTGATGCGCCGGAATACCGTCGCGGCAATGCGACGTGGCCATAACGCCCTTGTTGGACATTGACGAGGCTTTCCACGCTCGGCGTTGCTGAAGAAAGGACAACTGAAAACTTGCCGATGGAACCGCGCACTACGGCCATATCACGCGCATGATAGCTCACCCGATCCTCCTGTTTGAAGGATTGGTCGTGCTCTTCGTCCACGACAATGAGGCCGAGTTCCGGGAAGGGGAGGAACAGAGCAGAACGTGCCCCGACGACCACACGCGCTTCGCATTGAGCCACCGCGCGCCAATTCTGTCCTCTCTGGCGGGGGGTCAGATCCGAGTGCCATTCCACTGGTGCGCAACCAAAGCGCTGTTCGAAGGCCTGCACGAACTGGCGTGTCAGGGCTATTTCCGGCAACAGAATAAGCGCCTGTTTGTTTGTGCGAAGCGCCGCGGCGACCGCTTCGAAGTAAACAGGCGTCTTGCCGGACCCGGTGACGCCATCAAGTAGTGTCACGGAAAATTCCTGTGCCTCAACACTTTCAGCAAGCGTTCTGGCTGCCCGGGCCTGATCTTCGGTGAGATCGGTGGGCGTGCAGTCCGGGTCGGGTATGGGCAGCCGTTTGGGTGGCATCGGCTCGACGCGCAAAGTACCCGCATCGACGAGCCCATCAATAACGCCGGGACTGACACCTGCCGTGTCTGCCAGGTCCTTTTTGGGCCATAGCAGGCTGTTTGCCGCGACTTCCAGGACGCGCGAACGTGCGGACGTCATGCGCTCCGGTGGAGGGCCGTTCAGGCGCATTCCAAGGCGAGGCTTTGGTGGGCTGAAAGCCTCGCGTGCGCTCATCATCATGCGCAACACCATACCCGGCGGGGCGAGAGTATAGCGGGCGACCCACTCGACCAGCTTGAGGGACTGGAGGGGCAGCGACGGCACATCGAGTTTTCCGATGACTTCACGCAATTTGGACGCATCGACGGCGGGTCGGTCCAGGGCAGCACCTTCTGTCCAGACGACGCCCACCCGCTCGCGGGTCGCTAGTGGCACAGCGACAAAATCGCCTGGAGCGAGGGCCATGTCTGATGGCACCAGATAATCGTAAGGAGCTTCAAGTGCCAACGGCAGTAGAACAGGAACGGTATTGTCGAAAACCAGTATGCGCCTCATAAGTGTTGCGTTAAGGGAAGCAGAAGAATCAGGCTCCTATTGTAGCGCCGGGCGGGCTATAAGCGCATCAGCAGTTGATCAGGAACTTTCATGAAATTTTTCGTCGATACAGCCGATACGGATGAGATCCGGGACCTTGCCGCAACCGGCGTGGTGGACGGCGTTACAACTAATCCTTCTCTTGTTGCCAAATCGGGCCGCGATTTTACCGAGGTCGTGAAGGAAATTTGCGCAATAGTCGATGGACCAGTTAGTGCAGAAGTGACGGCCACTGACGCCGATGCCATGATCGAAGAAGGGCGTAAGCTCGCGAAAATCGCCGACAACGTAGCAATCAAGGTTCCGTTGACATGGGACGGACTGAAGGCCTGCAAGGCGCTTTCGCAGGCAGGCACCATGGTCAACGTGACCCTTTGCTTCTCCGCAAATCAGGCGCTTTTGGCGTCCAAGGCCGGCGCTACGTTTATCTCGCCCTTCATTGGCCGACTCGATGACCTAGGCGAAGACGGCATGGACCTGATCCGCGATATCCGCACCATCTATGACAATTACGACGCACTCTCGACTCAGATCCTTGCGGCCTCAATCCGCAGTGACGACCATGTGCGGCAATCAGCAGTCGCTGGCGCAGATGTGGCAACCGTGCCCCCGCAGGTGCTACGCGGCCTTATCAAGCATGAGCTGACCGACAAGGGCCTCGCCGCCTTCCTCGCCGATTGGGAGAAGACAGGCCAGTCGATTTTGTAGACGGGTACGATTCCCAGGCCATAAGCGATGTCAGTGACAACTGTTCACGCGGGATGACCGCGGAGCCATGGTTGGTGAAGTCCCGCTCGCTCGCTGACATGCTTCATGCGTTCTGACGTTTCCTTAAGACCTTTGGCTCTAAATAAGGAAATGTCCCACGCTCCCGCAAACCTGACAGCCAAGGCCGATCTGGCGGACGCGGTTGAGGCCTGGTTCGCCTATTTGGCAAATGAGCGACAGCTTGCGGAGAAAACGCGCGAAGCTTATGGCCGCGACCTGGCGTCGTTCCTTGGCTTTCTTGCTGTGCACATGGGCGGGTTGGCGTCCTTGAAGACGCTTGGAGAGCTTTCTCCCCGCGATTTTCGCTCTTTTCTGGCTGCGCGCCGCGGCAGTGGCGTGTCGAGCCGCTCTCTGGCGCGCGCTCTCTCCGCGCTCCGCATGTTCTTCCGCTTTCTCGACCGGCGGGGAATTCTCAAGAATGATGCGGTGCTTGCCGTGCGCTCTCCAAAGCTTGCGCATGGCGTGCCGAAGCCAATCAGCATCGACGCGGCCCTGTCGCTGACGGATGATACAAGTGCGGGGACGCATGCCGATGCACCCGACTGGGTCCTTGCTCGCGATGCAGCCGTCCTCACGCTGCTCTACGGTTCGGGCCTGCGGATCTCCGAGGCGCTTGGCCTCAACCGCGCCGAGGCACCTATCGGGCGCCGCGACGTGTTGCGAATTACCGGTAAGGGCGGGAAGGAGCGTGCGGTGCCGGTTCTGCCGGTAGCGCAGGAAGCAGTCGCTCGTTACCTTGACTTGTGTCCATTCGCTCTTGTCTCAAAGGGCCCTTTATTTATCGGCGTGAAGGGCAGACGGCTTTCGGCGCGCGTGATCCAACTGTTGATGCAGCGCCTGCGCGGAGCATTCGCCCTGCCGGAGACAGCGACGCCCCATGCGCTGCGCCATTCGTTTGCGACGCATCTGCTGGGACATGGCGCGGATTTGCGTGAAATACAGGAATTGCTGGGCCACTCGAGCCTGTCCACAACACAGATCTATACCGAGGTAGACACGGCCAGGTTGCTGAAAGTGTATGATGACGCGCATCCGCGTGCACGATGACGAAGAGACGCGGAACCAGAGGTATCAAATTTCGGTCACTCAAATAGGGTTTACTTGATCTTGTGAATGAAGTGATTACATCGTGGTGGGGCCACATGTGGCAAGACTCTGGAGGGAAGCCATGGCGTATGTACCGTTCCGTGCGGGTTGTGTGACGAGTATCGTCGGACGGTTTTCGATTTTGTCGGCGGGTATCGGCGTATTCATGCTTGGCGTGACAGTCGAGCCGACTGAAACGAACGCACAAAGATATTATTATCCGAACCCGGGTTACGGATACTACCAGCCATATTTTG